>OATH01000015.1_pt1 | contig 180999 bp, 150 predicted proteins | sample 1494971 | NCBI WGS metagenome assembly OATH01 (sample SAMEA2579949, study PRJEB22360) | human gut metagenome
AAAACCATGAAGGATTTATCGGAATGCAGGATCACGGTGACGATGTTTGGTTCCGCAATATCCGCGTGAAAGTTTTGGACTGATCGCGTAAATAATTCAAAGAGAGGCTGTGTTGAAAGTAAAATCAACTGGCGTTTAGTTCTGAATGACAGAATGATATGCCCGACGAACTTCTGACACAGCCTTTTCATTTTAATACTTGAACCCCTTTATCTACAAACATGAAACTCCAAATAAATTTATGTGCGTTGGCTCTTCTTTTAATGATTCCGTTTACAGCCATGGCACAGTCTAAAACAAAAGCGAAAGCAAAAGCTAAAAAAGAAGTAGCGATTCAACTCTATTCTGTCAGAGATATATTGAATAAGGTAGACAATAAGGATGGTAAATGTGACGCCGCTTATATTACTCTTCTGAAGAACTTGGCGAAAATGGGATATACCAGTGTGGAAGCCGCCAATTATAATAATGGAAAGTTTTACGACAGAACTCCCGGTCAATTTAAAAAAGATGTTGAATCTGCCGGACTGAAGGTTTTATCCTCACATTGCACAAGAGGATTGTCGAAAGAAGAATTAGCTTCCGGTGATTTTTCAAGTTCACTTCAATGGTGGGACCAGTGTATTGCTGATCATAAAGCTGCCGGTATGAGTTACATTGTAGCTCCTTGGATGGATGTGCCTAAAACACTTAAGGAGTTGGATACATATTGTGCTTATTACAATGAAATAGGCAAACGTTGCAAACAGCAGGGGATGTCGTTCGGATACCATAATCATGCTCATGAATTTCAGAAGGTAGAAGATAAAGTGATGTATGATTACATGATTGAGCATACCAATCCTGAATATGTTTTCTTCCAGATGGATGTTTATTGGGTAGTTCGCGGGCAAAACAGTCCGGTCGATTATTTTAATAAATACCCCGGTCGTTTTAAAATGTTCCATATCAAAGATCACAGAGAAATCGGACAGAGCGGAATGGTTGGTTTCGACGCTATTTTCAAGAATGCAAAGACGGCTGGTGTGAAGCATCTTGTTGCAGAGATAGAAAGCTACAGCATGCCTGTGGAGAAAAGTGTCGAGGTAAGTCTGGATTATTTGCTGGATGCTCCCTTTGTGAAAAGCTCATACGCTAAATAAGGATTGATCTTCGGAATCTCCAGCAATAGCTTTGTTGCTTGAGATAAGGCATAAAAAAAAGTCTGTGCATGCTTTAGCATGTCAGACTTTCAATTCTCTCTAGGCTGTTCTGAATTATTCAGCTACAGCTTCAGTTGCAGTGCTATCTGCATTCAAAGAGTCAGCTGCCTGAGCTGCTGCTTGTTCTGCTTCAGCTGCTGCTGCTTCTACAGCTGCAATTGAGTCAGCGATGCGGATAGAATCTTGTTGAGCTTTTGCTGCGTCAGCTGCTTTGTTACCACAAGATGCGAATGATACTGCTACGATAGCTACGGCCATCAAAACTAATTTTTTCATTTTCTTTGCTTTTTAAAAACGTAATACAATCAATTGCTTTATTAAAACGCTGCAAAGTTATGTACTTTTTCAATACGTTGTTCTCGAAAAGCCAACTATTTTTATATTTTTTTTTAGAAGCTTGTTATATTACGCCTTTATTCCATGTTTTAAAACATACTAATCGACAGCTATACTGTTATATAGATACCTTTTGATGCTTCTTTTCGGGGTCTTCTCAAATTCCGTGGGATAAAGCTGAATCTTGCTTACTTTCTCATAAGCAGCTACATTATTATTTAAGTTTTTCAGATTCTCATCCATAATGGTTTTCAGGTTATCCGGGTTGTTCAGTCCGAGGGAGTCCAATGCTTCGTAATCTGCATAAACCAGTGCTACCAGCTTCTTGTTACGTTCGATAACGAGGCTTTCAAGGATAAATGGCAGGTTGTTGAGTTTGGCTTCCAGTTCTTCGGGGAAGATATTCTGTCCGCTCGAACTCAGGATCATGCTCTTAAGTCGTCCGCGGATGAAGATATTTCCGCTGGCATCCATCGTGCCGAGGTCACCGGTGCGCAGCCATCCGTCTTCGGTGAATACTTCCTGTGTGGCTTCCGGATTCTTGTAATACCCTACCATCACGTTTTCACCGCGTACTTGAATTTCTCCGGTTTCCGCTTCCGGGTTTTCCTTGTAAATGCGTGCCTCCATAATATCCAGTACTTTGCCTGAAGATCCCAATACAAATTCATTCCAGGGGGCATAGCTGATCAGCGGTCCGCATTCAGTCATACCATAACCGATGGTGAAAGGGAATTTTATTTTGTAGAAAAACTCTTCCACTTCCTGATTCATGGCAGCGCCTCCGATAATGATTTCCTTGAAACGACCGCCCAGGGCATCTATCAGTTTTTTGCGTATCTGATTGTAAATCTGGGTGTCGAGCAAAGGAATATTTAGTGCCCACTTCATACCTTTTTTATTTATGAGTGGCTGGATGACATTCTTATATATTTTCTCGATCACCAGCGGAACTGTGATGATCAGGTTCGGCTTGACTTCTTCAAAAGCCTTCATGATAATTTTGGGAGAAGGCGTTTTACCGAGCAGGGTGACATGAGTTCCGACGGCGGTTGCGGTCAGGAAGTCGAAGGCACAACCGTAGGCATGTGCCAACGGCAGAAAAGAAAGTACTTTATCTCCCTTTTTAAGTAACTCGGTGCGGATGCCGAAAGTGACATTGCCGGCAAGATTGTTGCCTGTCAGCATTACACCTTTACTAAAACCGGTGGTTCCCGATGTGTAGTTCAGCAGCATAACCTTGTCATTGGACAACGTCGTGTATTGGACGTCTTCGCGCGTGAATCCTTTCGGATATGCAGCGTGCATTTCATCGTTGAGGTGTACCAGAAACTTCTGGATGGTTTCTCCATCCCGCTGATAAAGACAGCGGAAGTCGGTGAGCGAAAAGACTCCGCGCAGTCCGGTCAGCTTTTCTTCTTCCAGGTTTTCCCAGATATTGTCGCTGGTAAACAGGAAGACGGATTCGGAATGATTGACGATGTGGTGCACATCGTTGGGCGTAAAGTCCTGTAGAATAGGGACGATGATGGCTCCGTAGGTGATGGTTGCCATATAGGCGATACACCAATGGGCATTGTTTTTGCCGATAACGGCTATTTTATCTCCTCTTCGCAGGCTGCAATATTTGAAAAGCAGGTGTATGCGGGCGATTTCTTCGGCTACCTGGCCATAAGTATAATGAACGGATTCACCATAATCGGTATAGCAAGGTAAATCCCAATTTTCCCGAAAACTATTTTCGTATAGTTTAATGAAATTCTCTTTAATCATTGCACGTTTTTTAGTGAATTGTGCAAAAATAGGAATAAACTTTCGTATCCTAAAGTGTTTTACTAATAATAATGTGTAACTTTGCAGGAAATATGCGTTATAACAGATTATGATAGATACCACTGTATTTCAAAATAAGACAGCCGTTTATTATACGTTAGGCTGCAAATTGAACTTTTCAGAGACTTCAACTATCGGAAAAATCCTGCGGGAGGCAGGAGTCCGGACTGCACGTAAAGGGGAAAAAGCAGATATCTGTGTGGTAAATACCTGTTCGGTGACGGAGATGGCAGATAAGAAATGCCGTCAGGCTATTCACCGTTTGGTAAAGCAGCATCCCGGAGCTTTTGTGGTAGTGACCGGCTGCTATGCACAGTTGAAACCCGGTGACGTGGCAAAGATAAAAGGAGTAGATGTAGTGCTGGGTGCCGAGCAAAAAGGAGACTTGCTTCAGTATTTGGGTGACCTTCATAAGCATGAAGAGGGAGAGGCATTTACTACTACCACCAAAGATATCCGTTCGTTTTCACCTTCGTGTTCACGTGGCGACCGTACCCGTTTCTTCCTGAAAGTACAAGACGGATGCGATTATTTCTGTTCCTATTGCACCATTCCTTTTGCCCGTGGACGCAGTCGTAACGGTACCATTGCCTCTATGGTGGAGCAGGCGGAACAGGCTGCTGCCGAAGGTGGAAAAGAAATAGTGCTGACTGGAGTGAATATCGGAGACTTCGGTAAGACTTCCGGCGAAACTTTTTTTGATCTGGTGAAAGCACTGGATCAGGTGGAAGGCATTGAACGCTACCGTATTTCCTCCATCGAACCTAATTTGCTGACCGATGAAATCATCGAGTTTGTTTCCCGTTCCCGTAGATTTATGCCCCATTTCCATATTCCCTTGCAGTCAGGTTGCGATGAAGTGCTGAAGTTGATGCGCCGTCGTTATGATACAGCCCTCTTCGCTTCTAAAATAAAGAAAATCAAGGAAGTGATGCCCGATGCTTTTATCGGGGTCGATGTAATAGTAGGTACGCGCGGAGAGACGGAAGCGTATTTTGAACAGGCTTATCAGTTCATTTCCGGATTGGATGTGACACAGTTGCATGTGTTCAGTTACTCCGAACGTCCGGGAACACAGGCTTTGAAGATAGATTATGTAGTTTCGCCGGAAGAAAAACATCAGCGTAGCCAGCGGCTACTGGCGCTTTCGGATGAAAAGACGCAGGCTTTTTATGCCCGTCATATCGGGCAGACCATGGAGGTATTGATGGAAAAATCGAAAGCGGGTACCCCCATGCACGGGTTTACCGCCAACTATATCCGGGTGGAAGTAGAGAATGATGAATCATTGGATAATCAGATGATTAACGTTCGGCTGGGAGAATTTAATGAAGAGATGACAGCTCTTAAAGGCACAATTCTGATGAATGATGAAGTCTAGATTTATTTATTGGCTGGTATATAGCGGGATGTGGCTGTTTTCGGCGCTTCCCTTCCGTATGTTGTACATACTTTCGGATTTTAACTACCTGTTGATGTATCGTGTAGGAAGGTATCGGCGGAAAGTAGTGCGGGAGAATCTGAAGAAGTCTTTTCCCGAGAAAAGCAAGGAGAAAAGATTGCAGATAGAACGTCGTTTCTACCGTTACCTTTCGGACTATATGCTCGAAGACTTGAAAATGCTCCACATGTCACCCGAGGACCTTTATCAGCGGATGACCTATAAGAATACGGAACAATATCTGGAACTGACCGAGAAATACGGCGGAATCATTGTGATGATTCCTCATTATGCCAACTATGAATGGCTGATCGGGATGGGAGCGATCATGAAGCCGGGAGATGTACCGGTACAGGTCTATAAACCTTTGAAAGATAAGTATCTGAACGAGTTATTCCAACGTATCCGTTCCCGTTTCGGAGGATATAACATTCCGAAACATTCGACGGCACGCGAAATTATCAAGTTGAAGCGCGAAGGCAAAAAGATGGTAGTCGGCTTGATTACGGATCAGTGGCCCAGCGGGAATGAAAAATACTGGACGACCTTTCTGGGTCAGGAAACCGCTTTTCTGAATGGGGCGGAGCGTATCGCGAAGATGATGAACTTCCCTGTGTTCTATTGTGACCTGACAAAACCCGGCAGGGGATATTGCATAGCTGAATTTAAGTTGATGACAGAAAAGCCGAAGGAAACAAGCGAAGGAGAAATCACGGAAATGTTTGCCAATTACCTGGAACAGACGATTCGCAGGGAGCCGGCTTATTGGCTGTGGTCACATAAACGTTGGAAAGCTTCTAAAGCTGAATGTGAAAGGGGGTGATGATGAAAGTATCGGTAGTTATTCTGAATTGGAACGGGTGCGATATGCTTCGTACTTTTCTTCCGTCTGTGGTCCGCTGTTCGAAGAGCGGACAAGTAGAAGTCTGTGTAGCCGACAATGGCTCTACGGATGCTTCTGTGGAGATGCTCCGGGAAGAATTTCCTTGTGTCAGAATCATTGTGCTCGATCAGAATCATGGCTTTGCGGATGGATATAATCTGGCTTTGCAGCAGGTCGAAGCGGAATATGTGGTACTTCTGAACTCCGATGTTGAAGTGACGGAACATTGGCTCGAACCGATGATCTCCTATTTGGATGCTCATCCGGAGGTAGCCGCCTGTCAGCCGAAGATCCGAAGCCAGCGGCAAAAAGAGTATTTTGAATATGCCGGAGCAGCCGGAGGATTTATTGATAAGTACGGCTATCCCTTCTGTCGCGGGCGCGTGATGGAAGTTGTTGAGAAAGACGAGGGGCAGTATGACACAATCCTTCCGGTTTTCTGGGCGACGGGGGCCGCCCTGTTTATCCGCCTTGCAGATTATCGTGAAGCAGGAGGACTGGACGGACGTTTCTTTGCTCACATGGAAGAGATTGATTTATGCTGGCGGTTGCGTTCCCGTGGTCGGAAAATAGTTTGCATTCCTCAGAGTACGGTCTATCATGTCGGCGGGGCAACTCTTAAAAAGGAGAATCCCCGTAAGACTTTTCTGAATTTTCGTAATAATCTTGTCATGCTCTATAAGAATCTTCCGGATGAAGAGTTAAATAAAGTGATGCGTATCCGGGCTTGTCTCGATTATGTGGCAGCATTCACATTTCTGCTGAAGGGACAGTTGGACAACGCCCGTGCGGTGATGCGCGCCCGGAAAGAGTATAGGCAGATTTGTCCTTCATTTTCTTCTTCCCGTAAAGATAACTTGCGAAAAACTTCTTTGAATCCAATCCCTGAACGGATAAAAAGTAGTATCTTGTGGCAGTTTTATGTGGGAGGGTGCAAAAGATTCTCTCAATTGTCGGATTTAAAAGGATAACAAAATGGAATCAAAAGTAAGAAGAGGCATCGGGCTGGTAGCGCATGATGCTATGAAAAAAGACCTTATCGAATGGGTACTGTGGAACTCGGAACTGTTGATGGGAAATAAATTCTACTGTACAGGTACGACGGGTACTCTGATTCTGGAAGCACTGAAGGAGAAGCATCCTGAAGTGGAATGGGATTTTACTATTCTGAAATCGGGTCCTTTGGGCGGTGACCAGCAGATGGGATCGCGTATTGTGGACGGTCAGATTGATTATCTTTTCTTTTTCACTGACCCTATGACACTGCAGCCGCATGATACGGATGTAAAAGCGTTAACCCGTCTGGCAGGTGTTGAAAATATAGTTTTCTGCTGTAATCGTTCTACTGCGGATCATATCATTTCCAGCCCTCTGTTTATGGACCCCGATTATGAACGTATTCATCCGGACTATTCCGGCTATACGAAGAGGTTCGAAAATAAATCCGTGGTAACGGAGGCGGTAGAATCGGTGAATAAAAGAAAAAGAAAAAAGAGATAGGTCGCTTGTAGACTGAAATCATACTTATAGTGCAAGGCTGCTTCATTGTTTTGAGGCAGCCTTCTTGTATATGGACCTGATCTTCTGGAAAGTAAGCGCAGCTCGGGACTTGCTGTCCTTTAATAAAGTGTGTCCTTCCGATCGCTATTATCGTAGATGAGAATCCCCCTATATAGGAGGGCAGAGAAGGTCGCTGATGCCTTGCTCGTGCCACGCCTTTGGCACAATTGTGCCATCGCGGTGTCACAACTGTGCCAAGCGCTTGGCACAACCGTTCCCTATGGGTTGGCACAACCATTCCCATAGGTTGTCACAGTTGTTCTATCAAGTTGGCACAATCGTTCCGCCAGATTGACACAGGCGGTTCAATTATAGGTAATCGTGATTATCTGCTGCAATGCAGTTCTACACCGGCTGAGTCTATATCTGCCCCCATCGGTGGATTCCGTTTGGAAAGGCGAAGTTCTATTTCTTCGATAGCAGGAAATTCTGTGAGCAGTCTTTGGGCTATTCGTCCGCATACATGTTCCAGCAATTTGGAGGAGACGGACATTTCCGCTTTCACAGCTTCGTGTATGTCGGCATAGCTGACTGTATCCGATACATTGTCTGTTTGGATAGCCTGGCTGATATCTACCTTCAATCTCAGATTGATAAGATATTCATTTCCAATGATATTCTCTTGTGGCGCTACTCCATGATAGGCGAAGCAGCAGATGTCTTTCAGCAAAATATAGCTGTTGTTTATCTTCATGTCTTTTTATTTTATAAAAAAGTAAAGGTATGGCTTTATCTGTGAGAATCTAGTCATCAACCATGTTAGGTGAATGCGGGTTTTAGTCCCATGGCAGACGTCGTGCGATGTCTATGACATGGGGAACCTCTTTATTCAAAGGTTCGCCGTTCAGTACCGTTTCATATTTCTTTAAATAGGCTTCTGCCATTACGCTTGAATTGAATAAATCTCTGGCATATTCGTGGCAGACTTTCGGAGAATACTGTGCTGACTGTATATGTTCCGCCATTTCCTGTCTGTGAGTAGTGAGAAAACCTACTTCCGGTGGAACAAGTTCGGGCAGTGCCCCGTAGGGAGTGCCGAAGACGGGAGCTCCGAAATAGAGAGATTCTGTTATAGCCAGGCCGAAAGGTTCGTGCCATGTGACGGGGAAGATCAGTCCTTTCGATTGTTCAATAAATCCTTTTTTCTTCGAATCGTCTACCATTCCATGAAAGTGAATTCGTGGATTCCACGTAAAGCGGAAGCCCATTTTGAGGTTAAGGCGATAACCGCCTAAAACGTCCAGCTGTGCATTTTTTATACTTTCGACGACGGCGATGGCTCCTTTCATGTTTTTGACCTTCCAGGCTGCTTTGCCCAGAAAGTGATAGTTCTTTCTGGAGAGGGTGAGATTGGCGGGGCCATAATCGTCCCAGTCCAGTCCGTTGTATACGAATGATTCACTTCCAAGTCTTTGCGCATGGTTGCGTGAGACAAAAACAATGTTCCGGTCTGCATTGGCAGGGATTCCATTGCCGTGGATGGTCAGTAGGTGTGGCTTGGTAATTCCATCGGGAACGGGAATGTTGAAATGCACGAGGTCCGTATCTGCGGGGATTTGGGCATTTAAGTTTCCGGCAGGATCGAGTTCTATTACTTTTGCAAAAGGACAATAAGAGCCTTTTCCTGCGATGAAGGTAACTTTGTGTCCGCGTTTATCCAGTTCCTTGCCCAGATACCACATTACTCTTTGAGTTCCGCCGTATTTTATTGATGGAATCTTATCTCCTAAGACAATTGTAATATTCATTTGTTTTTGATCTATAGTTCTTTGGAGCAAAAGTAGTAATTTATTTGATAATTGAACTTAGAGTTAATAAAACTTTGGCTTGTACTATGTTTTATTATTTGACTTTTAATAAATCCTTCTGTGCTACCAGCTGTGGAATAATCTTAAGCAGGATAGGGGTAAAGAGAACACAAATGGCGAGTGTCAGCAGGAGCAGTACGCTTGCTTCTGCCCAGCCATTATGGATATAGTGCGAAACCACCGGGCTTACAAAATGTATAATCGGACCATGAATGCTGAGCGTGATTATGGAGTATCGTCCCAGATAAGAAACGATGCTCATTCTTTTTATTTTCTTACAGATCAGCATAATCATAAAGATTCCGGCAAAGGCAGCGGTGTATACCTGAAATATGTTTCCGGGGTAATTGTTGGTTCGCATTCCCGGTGTGGTAGCGGTGAAGTACATCACGACCAATGCCAGCAGAACAAACACAGGGATCGTCTTGTCGAACCGATGGCTGGGAAACAGGAAGAAATTATACCGGCGAATCCAGAAACCTGCCGCATAGAAGGGGAGGGCAGTCATCGCAACATCTATATATAGAGGAAGTTCTATGTGCAGTTTGCCTAAAAAGAATCCCGTACATCCGGTCAGTATAGTCGCTGCAAACATAAGGGGTAAATGCCTTTCACGCAGATAGTGAATCAGATAGAACAGGATATTGCAATTGAACAGAGCCAGCAAAAACCAGATGGGGGGATTGAACTTGATAAGGTCGTGTCCGTGAAAGACAAACAGTAATTCTTTCCACGATACGGGTAGGTGGAAAGTCCCCGGTGCGATTTTCCAGACAATATATTTTAGCAGGAAGGCGCTGACATAAAAGAAGATAAAGGGAATGATTAACTTATTTATCTTTCTGACAGTGAAACCGGATAATCCCTCGTAAGGCTTGAAGAAAATTCCTGAGATAAAGAAGTAGAGAGGCATACGGAAGCAGGATAACATAGAATGCTTGTCAAGCTGGTCGAAAGCGCCTCCGATATGCGCCATCACTACCAGAATAATGCAGACTCCCTTGGTTAAGTCTACAAAATCCATACGCTGATTCTGATTATCTGTCATTTATCTTGCTTTGCGTTTCTGCGCTGCAAAGATACTTGAATAATTGGAAAAAGAGGAATGAAGGGAAATAAACAATCGTCTTATGGAAGAGAAAGGGATGTGGCAAAATGCTCATCTGATTTTTTTCAGGCACGGACGACACGGATAGACACGGTTTTAAGAGATAGACTATCAAAACCGTGTTCATCCGCGTCATCCGCGCCTGAAAATATCATCATCATGAATCGTTGATTCTGTTTTTTGATTCTTTCTACAGACAGTGGAACTTCTCTCTTTATTTCTTAGGAGCCCTTCCGGTGTATTTTATCAACTCTCGTATCTTATCATTGAGTCCTTTTGCTTTCATCAACTGCTCCAAAGTAAGATGCATCCGGTAACGCCAATAATTGCGCGGATTGGATGGTACATTAATCCGTTCTTCCTGGACATTCGGATTTCTCCATTTACCGTCAATACTCAACCAGTCTTGCAGTGACAAAATACAAAGAATGGAATTGCTTTTCAGATGATTGCGTACTATCTCTTCGCACAATTCGGGAGTGGCAACTGTCGGTGCAGTTCCGTAATGTCCAAGCATCGTGTTATAATAACGCTGTGTCTGCAAATAATCTTCTTCCCACCAGCCGCGCAAAGTTGACATGTCATGAGTGGAGATAGTGCAGACAGACCGATATGGATATTCATTTAAATATCCGAACTCGTGCATCGGATTCTTAGGCATCCGCTGAATCTCCAGACTGAGGATACGAAGGTCATTCATGACGGATGGAACGCAGTCCGGAATCATTCCTAAATCTTCTCCGCAAACCAGCATGCGTGTCGATTGTGTCAGTTGTGGCAACTTCTTCATAGCCTGCTGGCGCCAGAATTCATTGTGGCGATGGTAATAATACTGATCGTATAACTTGTTAAATGCATTCTGTTCCTGCTCACTAAGTGAACGGAAAATAAAGTCGCGTTGTATTCCGATGCGGGGATGATATTTATCTTTTTCCTTTGTATCCGGCACGAACAGGACATCACTGATCAATGTATACAGCCCATCCCGAATCCAGATACTGTTTTCATCATTCTTTCCTGCAAAGAAGCTTTCCACCTTCCGTTGAGTTTCGAATTCCGGTTTCATGTGATAGACACCGGATGTCTCGGAAGGACTGAGAAATGTTTGTTTCACATAATCGGTATGCGGGCCGAATATCTGTCCGAGAAAGGATTCATGAATATAGGGCATCAGATATTCCTCCCGGAAGGGAAGGCCGTAACTTTCGATTTCTTCCTTACTCATAGGGATGGAGGGAACGAACTGTCCCAGCAATCCATGCACGGCATGCATCGGGATTTCCCAAATACGGAAGAAACCAAGAATATGGTCAATCCGGTATGCATCGAAGTATTCCGCCATTTTCTGAAAACGCTTCATCCACCAACGATAACCATCCTTTTCCATAACGTCCCAGTTGTAGGTAGGAAATCCCCAATTTTGTCCGTTTACAGAGAAGTCGTCGGGAGGGGCGCCCGCTTGTCCGTTGAGGTTGAAGTAATGCGGTTCTGTCCATGCTTCCACACTATTGCGGCTGATACCGATCGGAATATCTCCTTTGAGTGCGACACCGTGTTCGCGGGCATATTTCGTAGCGGCTACCAGTTGCAGGTGCAGATGAAACTGAATATAAAAATAGAGTGCGATATGCGGATAATCTACAGATTCCGGCTGACACATCTTCTCTATATCTTGAGCATTATAAACAGCATGTCTGGGCCATTCGCGGAAATTAGGCGTCTGGAAGGCGTCGCGCAAATAACTGAAAACCGCATAAGGCTGTAGCCATTCCTTGTTGGCTTCAAAGAATTCTCCAAACTCTTTGGAAGCCAATACTTTTTTTCCTTCCTGCTTGAAGATCAGGCGGAAGTACTCCCATTTGGTTTGATTGACAGCTTCATAATCAATCGCCGGCAGACTGTTAAGTTCTTTCTGTCTTTGATTGAACTTGGCTGAGGCTGCCTTATCTTTTAATGTCCCCATCTGCTTTATATCCGCATACATCGGATGGAAAGCATAAATGGAAATACTGTTGTAAGGATAAGAATCGGTCCATGCATGAGTCATGGTAGTATCATTGATCGGTAATATCTGTATTACCTTTTGTTGGGTACTTACGGCCCAGTCAATCATACGTTTCAAGTCTCCGAAGTCTCCTACTCCGAAACTTTTCTCTGACTTCAGTGAAAAAACAGGAATCGCTATACCGGCTCCCTTCCAGACTGGAATATCGAAATAAGCATATCGGTCGGAGATGACCAATGTCTCATTTGTTTTTAACTCCGGGTCGGCAAGATAACGGTTGGGATTGTTTTCCCAGCAGTCCGCTTTCTTTTCTTCTTTATGATAGAGTATGAACTTGTATTCCAGCGGGAATTTCAGCTTACTTGCATCCAGTTCGATCTGCCATTCCGGAAAGTTTGCGTCGCTCATAGGGATAGCTTTGTCCGGGTCCCAGTTTCCTAATGCTTTCTGGTTTCCGCAGATAGCCAGGCAGTAGTCTTTGTTGATGCGTGGGGCGTATGCCTTGATCACCAGCCCTTTTTTATGGCAGGGAGGAACCTCCGCTCTGTCGGGATGAGCCAGTAAGGCTTCCGTAAAGGCGGAACTGTAGAAGTAGACTTGCTCGGGGATATTTTTCCAGCAGTCTTTGATCTGATACTTCTTTTTAGAGACACCGGATAAAAAGAGGCGTCTTGGAAAACTGTCCCATTCTTTACGGATGATGAGTTGGTTTTGTTCTATCTGGTAGCTGTAATTGATGGTCATTCCTTCTTTGGGAACTTCCAGTTCCACGTCTGCCGTCCAGTATATGCCGTCTGTGGTATGCATGGGGACGGATTCCGGCAGTAGCCCGGCAATCCTGACTTCTTCTCCCCAACTGGTACGATATTCGATATTAAATGATACAGTCATATATATTAGATTTTGATTGGATACTAATGACTATGCAAGTATAAGACATTTTTTTGGATAAAAAATAAAAGGAGCCGTTTTCGGACTCCTTTTAATCTTTTGTTTATATATTAATTAACATACGACCGATGTTAACCGCATCTGGAAGCACCACAAGTGGTACAGATCAGACAGCCTTCCTGATAGACCAAAGTTTCATTGCCGCAATTCGGACATTTCTTCCCTTTGGCTTCCGTTCCGTCCTGGATATATTTCTTCAATGCACGTTCTACACCGTTTTTCCAAGTATTGATACTTTCACTGTTCAGTTGCAGAGAACCTACCAGTTTGATCACCTGTTCAATCGGCATCCGGTAACGGAGTACGCCGGAGATCAGCTTCGCATAGTTCCAGTATTCTTTGTTGAACTTCTCTGACAAGCCTTCGATAGTTGTCTTATATCCGCGTTTGTTTTCGAACTGGAAGTCATAACGCTTGGTTCCGTCTTCGTCTACATTCTTGATGATACGTCCGGTAGTCACGCTCTTCGGCAGCAAGATACCTTCATCGTCATCCTGCAAACCGGTGAATATCTCGTAAGGATGTCCGTCCAGCAGTCCTACGAAGGCCACCCACTTTTCTTTGTTGTTCTGGAAACGGACCACGTCAGCTTCCAGTACTCTTGGGCGTGTCTCCACTACCGTAGGCGGTTTGCAAGGAGGAAGTTCGGCTTTCTTTTCCGATTTGGTTGAAATCAAGACTCCCGAACGTGAACCGTCGCGGTATACCGTACATCCTTTGCAGCCGGATTTCCATGCTTCCACATATAAGCGGTTGACAAGGTCTTCGTCTACATCGTTCGGAAGATTGATGGTTACGCTGATAGAGTGGTCCACCCATTTCTGGATTCTTCCCTGCATCTTCACTTTCATCAACCAGTCTACATCATTGGAAGTAGCTTTATAATAAGGTGACTTGGCTACCAATTCATCAATTTCTTCCTGAGTATAACGTTTGGCGGGATCGTATCCGTTAGCTTCCATCCAAGTCACGAACTTGTGGTGGAATACGATATATTCTTCGAATGCGTCGCCTGTCTCGTCAACAAAGTCAACATGTACATTCGTATCATTCGGATTTACTTTTCTTCTACGCTTGTAAACAGGCAGGAAAACCGGTTCAATACCGGAAGTCGTCTGTGTCATCAGACTGGTTGTTCCTGTAGGAGCAATCGTCAGACAGGCAATATTACGACGACCGTATTTCTTCATTTCTGCATACAGTTCCGGATCAGCTTCGGCCAGACGCTGAATGAACGGGTTGTTCTGTTCGCGTTCGTTGCTGTATATTTCGAAAGCACCACGTTCTTTAGCCATTTCAACAGAAGAACGATAGGCACCGAGAGCAACTGTTTTGTGTACTTTCTCTGAGAATTCGGTCGCTTCTTCCGTTCCGTAACGCAATCCCAAAGCAGCAAGCATATCGCCCTCCGCAGTGATACCTACACCCGTACGACGGCCTTGACCGCTCTTCTTGTAGATTTTCTCCCACAATACACGTTCGGCACGTTTCACTTCTTCGTTTTCAGGATCGGCGTTGATCTTATTCATGATCCGTTCGATCTTCTCCAGTTCAAGGTCGATGATATCGTCCATGATGCGCTGAGCTAAAGCCACGTGTTTGTGGAATAGATCGAAATCGAAATAGGCATCCGGCTTGAACGGATTTACTACATAAGAATACAGGTTGATGGCCAACAGACGGCATGAGTCATAAGGACACAATGGAATCTCGCCGCATGGATTGGTCGATACCGTCTTGTAACCTAGGTCTGCGTAGCAATCGGGCACAGACTCACGGATGATGGTATCCCAGAACAGGACACCGGGCTCTGCTGATTTCCATGCGTTATGCACAATCTTCTTCCATAGCGTGGAAGCATCTATTTCTTTAGTGACAGTCGGATTTTCCGAATCGATCGGATATTGTTGTATATAAGGTTTCCCTTCAACGGCAGCCTGCATGAAAGCATCGTCCAGTTTGACGGAAACATTGGCTCCGGTTACTTTACCTTCCGTCATCTTGGCATCGATGAAAGCTTCCGAATCCGGATGTTTGATAGACACACTCAACATCAATGCACCGCGGCGACCGTCCTGGGCAACTTCGCGGGTAGAGTTGGAAAAACGCTCCATGAACGGAACGAGACCGGTAGAAGTCAGTGCTGAATTTTTAACGGGAGAACCTTTCGGACGGATATGAGATAAGTCGTGACCTACTCCTCCACGTCTTTTCATGAGCTGTACCTGCTCTTCGTCTATTTTGATGATAGCGCCATAAGAGTCTGCTGCGCCGTCTACTCCGATTACGAAGCAGTTGGATAGTGAAGCGACCTGATAGTCATTACCGATACCCGTCATCGGGCTTCCCTGTGGAACGATGTACTTAAAGTGATCCAGCAGATCGTACAGTTCCTTGGCTGTCAATGCATTCGGATACTTTGCTTCGATACGCGCTACTTCATTGGCAATTCTCCAATGCATGTCTTCCGGGGATTTTTCATAGATGTTTCCGAAAGAATCCTTTACTGCATACTTGTTTACCCAAACCCTTGCAGCAAGCTCGTCGCCTTGAAAATATCGTAAAGATTCTTCGAAGGCTTCGTCATAAGAATAAATTTGTTTTTCCACGATCCAATGTGTCTTAGATTTTATTATTTAATAAGTAATGTGTAGAAGTTTACTTATCACTAACAAATGTGGTTGCAAAGCTAAGAATGTTTTTTCATCTATCAAAATAAAAATGAAACATTTTATCAACAGGCTTTAAGTTTTCCGTTTGTTATTGTTAAGTGATTGATTAACAGTTGAATTTGTGTTTTGTTCACGGCTTTAAGTTTTCCAAAAAGAAAATTAGAATCTTTCATTGGATATAGCGAAATAATATTTCTTTTTATATCTTTGCAAAAAAAAGATATGTTTGAGACCGTAAAGAACAGAAGGACAGTCAGGAAATACTTGCAGAAAGATATTGCTCCTGATTTGTTAAATGATTTGCTCGAAACCTCTTTCCGTGCTTCTACGATGGGAGGGATGCAACTTTATAGTGTTATTGTGACCCGTGATGCGGAGATGAAAGAGAGACTTTCTCCCGCTCATTTTAATCAGCCGATGGTAAAAGGAGCGCCTGTCGTGCTCACTTTTTGTGCCGATTTTCGTCGCTTTAGTAGATGGTGTGAGCAGCGAAACGCTGTTCCGGGCTACGATAATTTAATGTCTTTTATGAATGCGTCAATGGATACTTTATTGGTGGCGCAGACTTTCTGTACCTTGGCAGAAGAAGCAGGATTGGGGATTTGCTATCTGGGCACGACTACTTACAATCCGCAAATGATTATCGATACGCTTCAATTGCCTGAACTGGTGTTTCCTATTACGACTATCACAGTAGGTTATCCGGATGGTACTCCGGTACAGGTAGATCGTTTACCTCTGGAAGCTGCCGTGCATCAGGAAGTCTATCATGATTATACTCCCGAGGACATAGACCGCCTGTATGAGTACAAGGAGTCGTTACCGGAAAATAAACAGTTTATAGAAGAAAACAAGAAAGAAACTTTGGCTCAGGTATTTACGGATGTACGTTATACAAAGAAAGATAATGAATTTATGTCTGAGAATTTACTGAAAGTGCTTCGTCAGCAAGGATTCTTATAATAAGTATTAGGTATTAAGTATTAGGTATTATCCATGCAGATTGCTCCGCTTTGCTTTATGCAGCTACGGTTAATACCTGATACTTAATACCTGATACTTGAATTATTTCTTCTTCAGTAGTGATTCTATTTCCTGTACTTCAGCCTGGAAACTCTTGTCTACTTCCAGTTGACCTTTCACGGTTTTGCAGGCATGCAGTACTGTTGCATGGTCTTTGTTGCCAATGAACTTACCGATCTTCGAAGTCGAGAAGTCCGTATAATTTTTAGCCAGATACATGGCGATCTGACGTGCCTGAACCACTTCTCTTTTTCTGGATTTGGTGTGAATAGCCGAAGCTTCCAGGTCAAAGTGTTTGCATACAACTTTCAGAATATCGTCAATGGTTACTGCTTTTGTTTCGTTGTGAACTACGCCGTGTACAATATGTTGGGCTAAATCCAGGTCTATTTCTTTATTGAAAATAGTAGAACGTGCCATAATGGCGATAACGATACCTTCCAGGTCACGTACACTCTCATTTACATTTTCAGCGATATAGTCGATCACTTCCGGTGGGAATTGTAGACCGTCGCGGTGTATTTTGTTCCGCAAAATGTTTTTGCGGAGTTCGACAGTCGGTTTTTCCAGTTCCGCCACCATTCCCCATTTAAAGCGCGTTAACAGACGTTCTTCCATTCCCTGCAATAATACCGGAGCACGGTCAGAAGTCAGTATAAGCTGCTTTCCGTTTTGATGTAAGTGATTGAAGATATGGAAGAATGTATTTTGAGTTTTTGTTACTCCGGCAAATTCCTGAATATCATCAATGATTAATACATCAATCGTTTGGTAGAAGTTGATAAAGTCGTTAGTCGTGTTGTTACGTACAGAGTCTGTATATTGCACTTGAAACAGATGCGCCGAAACATACAGTACTCTTTTATCGGTATATAATTCTTTAATTTTAGTACCGATCGCGTTTGCCAGGTGTGTTTTCCCCACTCCGGATGCTCCGTAGAGGAACAATGGATTGAAGGCAGTACCTGCTGGATTTTGCGCAACCGCTTCTGCTACGCTTCTTGAAAGTTTGTTGCTGTATCCTTCTATAAAGTTCTCGAAATTGTAATTCGGATTCAAGTGCGGGTCTAAATCCTGAACAGCCGGAGCTTTCAGAAAGCTGGGCGCCTTGTTGCCGTTGGTGATACTTTTAGGGGTAACAGCTGTAGAACGATTGCTTGCTTCGAGATTCACGGTTTGATTCGGAATCGAAGTCTTGTCGACCATGACGTTATACATCAACTTGGTGCCTTCGCCAATAGCTTTGTACAATGTCTTTCGTAGCAAATCCACGAATTTCTCTTCCAGTATTTCATAGAAAAACTGGCTCGGGATCTGTACGATCAATGTTTTGTCCTCATATTTTAATGGAACAATCGGAGCAAACCAAGTATTATATGTCGTCTCTGGAACATTGTCTTTAATCACTTCGAGACAGCGGTTCCAAAGTACAACATGATTTGATTCAATCATAGTGACTTTAATGCATTTATTAAATTAAGCGAAACTTCTACGTTTGCAAAATTGGGAATCTTATTTGGAAAAAACAAATTTGCTTTTTCTTGTTTTTTTCGGGCAAACAATAATGTGTTTACTTTCAATGACTTATATGATTGTGTTGGAACACTGTCTGTTTCCCCTCTCTTGCAAAATTATAAGTATCTGTATGTTAGTTGTTTATCGTTTTATTTCAGCTCTTTTATATTTCCCGTACCTGTTTGTACGGGAATATTATTTCGGTCTGTAGATAGACTTTTGCAGAGGTTATACTCCCTTTTATACAACGTCTGCTTATTTAGATAAAATCTATATAAGGAAGATTTTGCTACTTATCTTTCTTTCCGAATAAAGAGAAATGAACGTACCGTTTGGGGTGTGCTTTCAGGTCTTCCAATAAGCTTGCCGCATTCTCTGTAGTAGCGTTCAGATTGTTGTATAAAGCAGGGTCGTTGAAGAGCAGTCCGATCGTGTTATCTTTGCTGTTCAACTTCTCTGTAATCATTTTTACGTTAGCGAGTGTCGCGTCAACTTTTTGGAAAATTGCACTGTAGTCTATTTCCTTCAGGTTTCCGCTGATAGCTACAAAATTATCTCCGATGGTATTGAGCTTGCCGGTCAGCTGAGGAATGTCCTTGCTCATGAGTCCTTTCATCTGCGAGCTGACTACAGCGAGATTGGCCGTAGTCGTTTCGATAGAGTGCAGGGTAGAAGGAATACTCTTGTCGCCTACGATGTTGTTCAGTGAGGTGAGGATGGAGTCCAGTTTGGGCAGCATACTCTCAATTTGCGGCATGAGTTTCGCTACACTTTCCATCATTCCGTTGTTCAGTGTTCCGGGAATGGTGTCTCCTATAGCATATTTTTCACGCGGGTTGTTGGCCAGAAGGATATTCATGCGTACGCCTCCCATCAATTCGGATACAAGCTCTGCGCTACTTCCTTTCGGGATGCGCAGTTCAGTGTCCAGTTCAACTTCTACAATCACATTTCCGGGATTTACATAATCATATTCGATGTCGCGCACAATACCTACACGAACACCATCTGCAAATACAGGGCTCGATTTGGTTAGTCCGTTTACATTTTGAAATTTGGCATAGAAATAACTTGAAGGCTGAAACATATGTATACCTTTCAACCAATTAATTCCATAGACAAGTACGCATAATGCTACGATACCTGCAATTCCTATTCGAACTTCTTTTGTAATGTACTTCATTTTATTTTCTATTTATTTCTTCTTTTCTTAAATTCGGTTATTGCTTCGTTGACATTCATCTTTTCTCCGTTCCGGAAGGCTATGATGAATGCGTCTTTGAATTGTGCCGAGATAGTACGCTTGGTGCGTAATACTTTGTTATAATCGCTGGAAGCGCCATACGTATATTTGTACAGTCCTCCTTCTTTGTAATACTCTGCATCTTTGAGTCCTTTTAGTCGTTTGTCATTTTTCGTAAGAGGTTTCGAAGAGGTGAGTATCTGTATCTTAAACGTTATTTCGCTGTCATTGGTTGCGCTCTCTGAAACAATAGGGCGTTTGGGAGCTGTTTTTGCGGTAGTGGCGGGCGTTTTAGCTTCAGCTATCAGTTCTCTTTGCTTCGGAGTGCTGTCCACTTCTTCGGAATCTTTTTGTGTCTGGGCAATCTCCGGAGCGTTTGTTGATGGTTCTTCGGTTGGGATGATCGTTTTGCTGGCTCCGGTCAGGCGTATTTCCTGCTCCCTTTTGTAGTTTAAGAAAGCGTGATAGATACCTTTGGCCATCGTGTTGGCTCCGGCTTCCGAGTTGAGATAGCGTTCTTCTTCCGGGGTTGAGATAAATCCTAGTTCTACCAGGATACTTGGCATGGCGCTCGCTTTCAGAACCAGAAATCCTGCCTGATGTACTCCCCGGTCTACCCGTCTGCAGGTATGTCGGAACTGTTTTTGCACAAGTGATGCGAGATGTACGCTTTGTTCCATGTATTTATCCTGCATAAACTCGAAGATAATGTAGGATTCTGCCGAATTCGGATTGAAGCCGGCATATCTGGTTTGATAATCGTTTTCGTAAAGGATCACCGAGTTCTCCCGTTTGGCTACTTCCAGATTTGCATCCGATTTGGCCAGACCCAATGTCCATGTAGAAGCACCTTTGGCGGTGCGGTTGTTTGCCAAAGCGTTGGTATGGACAGAGATAAAAAGGTCGGCTTTTGCATTATTGGCTATTTCTGCCCGTCGGTCCAAAGGAATAAAGACATCCCTGCTGCGGGTATACACCACTTTGACGTCATCGCAGTTTCTTTTGATCAGGTTTCCCAGTTTCAGTGCAACGTTAAGATTGATGTTTTTCTCTTTGGAGATTTTTCCTATGGCGCCGGGGTCATGACCTCCATGTCCGGCATCGATAACTACTACGAAATCTTTCCCCCATAAATTGCCGATACATAGGGGAGAAACAAGTAGCCAGAGGCAGATTGATATATATAATATGTAGGTTCTATGCGGTTTCATATTTAAATACGGTGCAAATGTAGTAGAATTTTGCAGAAAACTCATGATTTACAATTAAGTTTTGTGTTTTTTTCGGTTTAATGGTAGCTTTTCTCCCGAAATCTCTGTTACTTTGCACCTCTAAGAAAAAATATACGACGATGCTTAAGTTTTTGAAGAATTGGACGTTGCCTATTGCGATGCTGGTAGGTGCTGTCGGTTATCCGATATTTATCTACTTTTCTTTTCTGACCCCATATCTTATCTTTACGATGTTACTGCTGACTTTTTGTAAGGTATCACCGCATGATTTGAAGCCTAAACCGCTGCACGCATGGTTGTTGCTGATTCAGATCGGGGGTGCTTTCCTTGCTTATCTGTTGCTTTATCGCTTCAATAAGATTGTAGCGGAGGGAGTAATGGTGTGTATTATTTGCCCTACGGCTACGGCTGCTGCAGTGATTACTTCAAAGTTGGGAGGAAGTGCGGCAAGTCTGACTACTTATACATTGTTGGGTAATATCGGTGCTGCTATTGCGGTGCCTGTTCTTTTTCCCCTGATAGAGGTAAATCCGGATGTAAGTTTTTGGGGAGCATTTCTGGTGATTTTGAGTAAGGTGTTTCCGTTGTTGATCTGTCCTTTCCTTGTGGCGTGGTTGTTAAATAAATTTTTTCCTGTAGTGCATCAGAAGTTGCTGGGATATCATGAACTGGCTTTTTATCTGTGGGCTGTTTCTTTGGCTATCGTGACAGCTCAGACATTATTTTCATTATTGAATGATCCGGCGGATGGTTTTACGGAAATAATGATTGCGGTCGGAGCTTTGATCGCTTGTTGCTTGCAGTTCTTTTTAGGGAAAACTATCGGATCGGTTTATAATGACCGTATTAGCGGTGGGCAGGCATTGGGACAGAAGAATACAATTCTTGCGATATGGATGGCGCATACTTATCTGAATCCGTTGTCTTCCGTTGCTCCCGGTTCGTATGTCCTGTGGCAGAACATCATCAATAGTTATCAGTTGTGGAAGAAAAGAAAAAATGAGATGAAATATTAACTATAAGATGTTGATATTTAGTATTTTGTCTTTGTTATGTGTAATTTCCTTTATTTCTCTTGTTTTCTTGTTTAATCTAATAAATGCGTTTATTTTGTTACTATTTTGTTACTCGTATTCGTTGGAGTAACAAAACAAATAGTTATATTTGCATCGGTAACAAAATAAGAACATAATTATGGCGAAGAAAAAACAAGAAGTTAAATTGAAAGAACCTGTAAGGATTAGATTCAAGCAGCTTGCCAATGGTAACCAGTCTATTTATTTGGACTACTATACAGGTGATGTTATTAGAAAAGAAAATTATGTTGGCGGTAAACGGCAATATGAATTTTTGAAGTTGTACCTTATACCCGAAAAAACGAGGGAGGATAAGGCGAAGAACGAAGCTACATTGGCTCTTGCAAAAGCGATTCAGAGTAAGAGGATAGTGGAGTTGCAAAATGATGCACACGGTTTTCAGAACACCAACAAGTCAAAAGCGAATGTGATTGATTATTTAATGAACATGAGAAGCCAATCTAAAGAACGTGGCAGCTTGAACTATGAAAAGACTGTTGGTAATACCATCCGTGAACTAAAGTTGTTCAGAGGGGATTACATCGCTTTTCGTGATATAGATAAGGACTTCTTAAATAGCTTTGTGGATTTCTTGAAACAAGCGAAGAAAGCAAGCAAGTTTGGTTTGTTAAAGGCTGGGGGAGTATTAAGTAATAATTCCGTTATTGCTTACTATGGGGTGTTGCGTACCGCTATAAATAGAGCCTATAAAGAGGGGATTATTACGGTCAATCCAACGAAAGAGTTTGATTTTGCCAGTAAGGTAAAAGCGGAAGTTAGCCGTAGGGAGTATTTGACAATAGAGGAATTGAAGCGGCTTATCGGGACAGAGTGCAAGTATGAGATAATGAAACAAGCCTTTCTTTTCAGTTGTTTGTGTGGGCTGCGTGTAAGCGATATAAGAAAATTGAAGTGGAACGATTTGCAGAAAAGCGGTGAAAGAATAAGGATTGAAATAAAGATGCAGAAAACAAAAGAACCGCTTTATCTGCCTATATCCGATGAAGCGTTAAAGTGGTTGCCGCAACAAAATGAAGCAAAAGGCGATGATTTGATTTTTCCTTTGACGCATGAGGGAACTATAAATAAAATACTTCAAAAATGGGCGAAAGACGCAGGGGTTATTAAGCATATCTCGTTTCACGTTGCCCGGCATACACATGCTACTATGATGCTTACATTAGGGGCTGATTTGTACACGGTAAGTAAATTGTTGGGACATAAAAATATTGCCACAACTCAAATTTATGCGAAGATTGTCGATAAGAAAAAAGAAGAAGCTATAAGCTTGATACCGAATTTGACAGATTGATTTAAAAAGAAAGTATGGGGATTGTGATATAACCGTACTTTCTTTCTTTTTTTGCCTTTGTTTAGTCGGAAAAATATATCTTTGTTCCTACTAACTGAAATATAGGATATTATGACAGAAAGAGAACTGAAAATAAAATTCGACCATATACAAGGCATATTTAACCGTTGCATCAATCATGCCAGCCAAGTTATGATAGATGGCATTGCTTCTAAGTCTTTATATTTTGACGAAGAGCAGGCAGATAAGCTGGAACAGCAGGAATACGTTCGCACCGCTGATGAACTGGTGCAGTTATATATTCGTTATTCTGTGTTGAATGACATTCAATACTTTTATTCTGTGTCTGATTTCTTTTGGGAAAGTGGTTTTTATGAATCCTTGAAATCTGATGAGAAAAGAAAATATATGTCGTTTAATCCACTTTCATTTGATTATTCCCGGTATGAACAAGATAATACGGTTTATGATGAGGAACTGCCTTATTTTTCAGTGGTAGTCAAAGCTGTTGTGTTGGAACGATATTCAGAATACTTGCGAAAGAAGAAAGAAAGTAAGGTACAAGCGGAAATGCAACTCCAACAAGAACAGGAAGAACTGCAACCAATTCAAGATAAATGCCAAGAGCCTAAAATTATTCCTCATGTTGCTGAAACAGAAAATCCGTTCAAGTCTATTTTAAACGACAGACAAATAGCATTGTTGGTGGATTGTATCAATGAAGTGGAAATTTTCAATGCTCTTATGACTTTTGAAGATTTGAAAGCAATACTTTCTTGTAAGCCTAAAGTTATATTTAGGTCTAATAACAACAGGCTAGTCGCTTTTCTTTTTTCGGAGTTAAGCAATCGTGGTTTGATAACACCTAATTGGCAATCTGTCATAGCAAGGAATAAGTTGTTTGTTACGAAGAATATAAAGAAAGATAAATATCTGAATCAAGGTGATTTAGCCACAGCCGCCAATTATGTAAAAGGGGTGGAACATGAAAAAGATTATGTAACCATCAGCAATTATATCAAACAACTGAAAAAACTTTAAGAATAGGTTAAGACCTCAAACATAGCTTAATCCGCTATCAAGCTATTCCTCAATACTTTTGCCCCTGTAATCGATTACAAGAAACCGGAGGGCATGCACTCCATATTGTCTAACGCAAATACTTTTGTTATATGGAAACAAGTATTGAGAAGCGAGTTGCAGAACTCGAAAATTTAGTGTTCCTTTCGAAGAATGTGCTTAGCTTCGATGAAGCGAGCAGGTTCTTGAACCTTTCTAAAAGTTACCTGTACAAGCTGACTTCGGGTAACTTGATACCCCATTACAAGCCGCAGGGCAAAATGCTTTATTTTGAGAAAGCGGAGTTGGAAGCATGGTTGCGTCAGAACCCGGTGAAGACGCAGGCGCAGATAGAGCAGGAAGCGCAGAAGTATATCCTTAACCGTCCTCTAAAGAAATAATGGCTATGGAAAACAAGAAGAAAGAGGAAATCGGACAAGGCACAGCCATGACGAAAGAGGATTTTGCAGCCCTTTGGAAAACCATTCGTCTAAGAGTGACGGATACTTATGAAGTACCACCCGAAATTCTTTGGGTGAACGGTTCTACTATCGGTACATTGGGCAATTTCAGCGCATCCACAGGCAAAGCCAAGAGCAAAAAGACATTCAACATTTCCGCCATTGTTGCGGCTGCGTTGAAGAATGACGAGGTTCTGAAGTATTCGGCATATCTGCCACCGAACAAACGCAAAATTCTCTATGTTGATACCGAGCAGAGCAAGTACCATTGCCATAAGGTCATGGAACGTATTTTGCGCCTTGCCGGACTGCCGACCGATAAGGATGTGGACGATTTTGTTTTCATTGTGTTAAGAGAACATACCCCCGACAAGCGTAAGCAGATAATTGGCTATATGTTGGAGAATATGCCCGATGTGGGGTTGCTCATTATTGACGGAATCCGTGATTTGATGTATGACATCAACAGTCCGAGCGAATCGACCGACCTAATCAACCTTTTGATGCGCTGGTCAAGTGGGTATAACCTGCATATCCATACCGTACTGCATTTGAACAAGGGGGATGATAACACAAGAGGACATATTGGTACAGAGCTGAACAACAAAGCTGAAACCGTCCTGCAAATCACGAAAAGCACGCAGGACGGCAATATAAGCGAAGTAAAGGCGATGCATATACGTGACCGGGAGTTTGACCCGTTCGCATTCCGCATCAATGACAATGCCCTGCCCGAAGTTGCGGACGGTTATGTGTTCAAGCAGCCCAGCCAAGACAGGGGCTTTCCACTGGCAGAACTGACGGAACAACAGCACAGGACGGCTTTGGAAAACGGTTTTGGCAAACAGGTTATATATGGTTACGAGAATGTCCTAAAGACCTTGAAACAGGGTTATGCGAGTATCGGCTACAAGCGTGGACGCAATATCCATGTGGATTTGAACAAATTCCTTGTGAACAAGCGCATGATTGTGAAAGAGGGCAAGGGCTACCGCTATAATCCCGATTTCCATTATTAAAAGTCAGTTTGGTTTAGTCCGGGTGTATATATAAGAGGAACGGACTTACTATTTCCCTGTATCGGAACAAGCAGGTTTAGTATGGTACGGGTATATATATATAACGGACTAAACAGGATTGGTGCATTTTTCAACTATTTTTTAATCCCCAAAAAAGAAAATGTTATGAACATCGAAGATGTAAAACAAATACCCATCGCAGACTATCTGCATAGTTTAGGTTACTCTCCTGTCAAGCAGCAGGGTAACGGCTTATGGTACAAATCACCATTAAGGGAGGAACACGAACCATCTTTCAAGGTGAACACTGACCGCAACCTTTGGTATGATTTTGGCGCAGGCAAGGGCGGCAACCTCATAGCATTGGCAAAGGAACTCTATTCTTCCGACAGCCTGCCATACCTTTTAAACCGGATAGCGGAACAGAAACCGCACGTCCGCCCGGTCAGTTTTTCTTTTCCCCAGCGTAGGACAGAACCGAGTTTCCAGCATTTGGAAGTCCGTGACCTTACCCATCCGGCATTGCTCCGTTACTTGCAGGGACGGGGTATCAATATCGAACTGGCAAAAAGAGAATGTAAGGAACTCCATTTTACCAATAACGGCAGACCGTTCTTTGCTATCGGTTTCCCGAATATGGCAGGAGGTTACGAGGTTCGCAATTCCTTTTTTAAGGGCTGCATCGCCCCGAAAGACATCACCCATATACGGCAGCAGGGAGAGCCGAGAGAGAAGTGTTTGGTATTCGAGGGTTTTATGGACTATCTTTCTTTCCTCACGCTCCGGATGAAGAACTGTCCGACCATGCCCGACCTTGACAGGCAGGACTATGTTATTCTTAACTCGACTGTCAATGTGCCGAAAGCCATTGACGTGCTATACCCGTATGAACGCATTCACTGTATGCTTGACAATGATGAGACAGGGTATAAGGCAACACGGGCTATCGAATTGGAATACTCCTACCATGTGCGTGACTTCTCGTACAATTACAGAGGGTATTCGGACTTGAACGATTACCTGTGCGGCAGGAAGCAGGAACAGAAAAACGCAGCCAGCCAAGTGCAGGAAACGAAGCAGGAAACCGGACAACGTGCCGCCCCAAGACAAAAGAGAGGCAGGGACATTTAATCCGGCAGGACTATCAACGGCTGGCGGTTTATTTGGAGAGCAAGGTTATGTTTCGGTATACCGAAACCACCTTGCTTTGCTCACCGCAAAGGAAATCGCTCCCGTTGGTCGCAATTTCTAATATACCACCTAAAAGTAAAAAGACATGAAGAAGATACAGGACAAGCTGGGCGGTCGTCCGGCAAAAAAACGGACGGACAAGCAGAAAAAAGTAGTCAGTACGAAACTGACCGAGTTGCAGTATTACGCCATCAGAAAGCGAGCCGGGGAAGCCGGGTTGCGTATCAGTGAGTATGTCCGGCAGGCGGTTGTTTCGGCAGAGGTCATACCCCGGCTGAACAGGCAGGATGCGGACACCATCCGCAAACTGGCAGGGGAAGCCAACAACATCAACCAGTTGGCGCACCGGGCGAATGCCGGAGGTTTCGCACTGGTGGCGGTGGAACTGGTGAAGCTCAAAAACAGGATTGTCGAAATCATAAACCATTTGTCGGATGATTGGAAAAATAAAAAAGGGAAGCGGTTTTAAGGGCTGTGTGAACTATGTGTTGGGCAAGGAGCAGGCGGTTTTGCTTCATGCGGACGGGGTTCTGACTGAAAGCCGGGGCGATATAATCCGCAGCTTCTGTATGCAGACCGGGATGAATCCCGATTTGAAGAAGCCTGTCGGACACATTGCGTTAAGCTATTCGGCAGTGGATGCACTCAAATTGACAGACGGGAAGATGATACAGCTTGCGCAGGAGTATATGCGTGAAATGAAAATCACCGATACGCAGTATATCATCGTGCGCCATCAAGACCGGGAGCATCCACATGTACATATTGTGTTCAACCGTATAGACAACAATGGCAAGACCATTTCGGACAGGAACGATATGTACCGTAACGAACAGGTATGCAAAAAGCTGAAAGCCAAACACGGGCTTTATTTCGCCAAGGGGAAAGAGCAGGTGAAACAGCACCGATTGAAAGAGCCGGACAAGTCGAAATACGAGATTTACACGGCTGTGAAAAATGAAATCGGCAAATCCCGCAATTGGCAGCAGTTGCAGCACAGGTTAGCGGAAAAGGGTATCACTATCCAGTTCAAACGAAAGGGACAGACCGATGAAATACAGGGCATATCCTTTTCCAAAGGAGAATACACGTTCAAGGGTTCGGAGATAGACCGCAGTTTCAGTTTTTCCAAACTGGATAGATATTTCGGAGATACAGGTTTGAATGTTGCCGAAAGTCAACGGCAAACAGCTTTCGCACCCATCCGGGAACAAATACCCACACGGAGTAACGCAGAAAGTCCGTTTATAAGCGGTTCGCTCGGTCTGTTTTCTGCATCACCGTACCCGGTGGATGAAGAGCCGAACTTGAATTTGAGAAAGAAGAAGAAAAAGAAAAAACAACTTAAATTGTAAAGACATGGAAGACAACTTGATTTTAGAGGGGCTTCTCTCTATGGTAACAGAACTGAAAGAGAAGTTGGAAGCGCAGGTAACGCCAGCCAGCCGGGAGGAAACTATCGAACGGTTTGGAGCAATTGAACAGGCATTGTCGAGACTGCACACTAACCCGGCTGTTTCTGTGGAGAAGTTGCAGACTATCCAAAGTCAGCTTGACGATGTACGGAACAAGATGCAAGGTCAGCAGCAGCATATCGAGGACACCAAGAGAATATCATTGGAAATCTATCGTAATTTTAAAATAATGGTTGATACCTTGAATTCCTACAAGACGGATAAAGAGGAAGTTGCCCGCTTGCCGTTCTATCAACGGATTTACAACAAGGTTACTTCTTGGATTCGTCCGGGATTGTTTATTTTTTCGGCAGTGCTGGTTCTCTGTTCCGCTTCCATATGGTTAAATATCCGTTTGGCTACACGGATGCAGCAGTTACAGGACAATGATATGAAATACCGTTATTTGTTGATGCAGGGTTGGGCAAACGGAGAAGTCCTTGATATACTGGAAACCAAATTCAACTGGCAGAGGGATAACGATTTCATCCAAAGTTTGACAGATTCAGTGATAGATTTTGAATATCGCAGCAAGAAACAGGCGGAAGCACTGGAACGTGCAAGGTTACTCAATGAACAAGCCGAGCAGTTGAGAAAGGAAGCTGATAAGCTAGGTAAGCCATAAACGAAGTAAAGTCGGGGCGATGAACTATGTTCACCGCTTCGGCTTTTTTCAAATTCATTTCTTCGTGTAGTGCTTTTCTCAAGCTTGTCAATATTGTTATACTTTTTTATTCGAACAGTTCTCGTATTTCTCTAATTCCATTCGACTGCGGCTGGAAGTTACTAAATATACTCCACCGAAAATCAGGAATACTGCTACTATTTTTGTGAAATTAAAAGAGTCTATATTCCAGCAGACAGCAACAATACATGCCACAATCGGTTGGATATAATTATACATTCCAGCTACGGTTGGTCGCAATTTCTTTTGTCCTACAACAACAAGCATATAGCTGATGAATGTTGCCCCAATCACAATAAAAGCCAATCCAACTATTTCAGTCATTTGTAAATTGCCCCAATGTACATCTGCCAAGTCTTTTGCTGAGAAAGGTAACATGCAGATAAAAGAGTAGGTAAACATCCATTTCATAATGGTTGTTAATGAATATTTGTTTACAAAATCTTTATAGAGTACAATGTAAAGGGCATAACTCAATTGGGCAAATAAAACAAGCAAATCTCCCCATATGGCTGTATCTCTGTTTGTGGATGTTATTTGAATATTTTGTCTGCTACCCAAGATAAGCAATAAAGCACCTCCTGCTCCCAATGTAATGCCTAGTACTTTTTTCCCAGTTATGGGTTCTTTCAAAATGAATGCAGCTAAAATCATAGCCCAAAGCGGCATACTTGTCGTAATGATGGAGGCATCTCCGGGAGAGGTTAAACTAACTCCGAATATGAAGCATCCTTGATTAAACACTATGGCTAGTAATGAAGCAAAAAATAAAGATACTAAGTCTTTGTGATTAACGTGTTCTGGTTTTTGAAAAAAAGACGTTATCCAGAATAAAATCATAGCACCGCCAATACGCAAATCTGTTATTACTAAGGGAGTAATGGCACCACCTACTAAAATTACTTTGGAGACCGGTGACATAAGTCCCCACATGACATTTGCCCCAAGCATGGAGGCATGTCCCTTCCAATCAAAGTTCATTGTCTTTTATGTAATATAAACTGAATAAGTATAATGTTATTGCTAACACAATCAGGCAAACAGAAACTAATCCTGTAAAATAATTAGCCAATACGAACCAACTAATTCCACAGATTACGAGATAGAGAAGTATCCCCTTTGTTTCGTTTTTGCTAATTCTAATTTTTCTTTTGGAAAAAAGAAAATAATCCAATGAATACTTGCCAGCTCCTAATAGCAGCTGGATAAGGTATAAGCCTAAAAATAGAGCAGGTAATACCTTAATATTGAATGAGTCGAAGAAGTGAAACTTGACCGCAATCATCATGTTAAATGCTAAAACACTTGCAGCCAATCTGGTCTGAAATCCAACTAGAAGCATTATTGGACAAATGGTTTGGGCAAAGATAGTCAGCCACAGAGACGGAATATCACCGATACCGATAGGGTCACCGAAAAAATCTGCGGCATATCTGTCATAATTGACAATCTTCCCATATCCATAAGGTAACATCATCAATCCGCAAAAGCTACGGAAATTAAGAATGACGAAAGAGTAGAAATTCCCTGAAAAGGAATCTCTACTCACTAAATAATTTATAAGATGCTTCATATATTCACAGTCAATCAATATGATGTCCATCCTCCGTCGGCCACGAATATACTGCCATTTACGAATGAAGCTTCATCAGAAGCAAGAAAGAGAGCCACCTTGGCTATCTCGTCCGGGGTACATTTCCTCATGTTCGTGATGTAACCTTCTGTTATCTTATCTTCAATGTCTTTCCATTTTCCGATAGACTGGTCGCGTGCTGTTCTGGATCCGGCCAGCTTTTCACTATTGATGCGCAGATTGGTTTCTACTCTACCGGGGGCAACAGCATTGCAACGGATATTCTTTTCCTTATAGTTGAACGCCACATTTTTGGTCAATCCGATTAAAGCGTGTTTGGAAGCTACATAGGCTGCTCCACCACCACGTGCTCCGGTAAATCCGGCAATGGAGGCTGTATTGACAATGACCCCACCGCCTTGTTTTTCAAAAATAGGAATCACTTTGCGAATACCTCGCATCGGTGCATTCAGATTGGTTTCCATTACTTTGTACCATAAGTCATCACTGACTTCACCGACTGGTATCAGCTCATCAAAAATGCCTGCATTATTCACCAGTATGTCCAGACGTCCATATTTGGATAAAGCGGCATCCACCATTTTTTGAATGTCGGCTTCTTTGGTTACATCCGCTTCCACACCTATTACATCATATCCTTGTTTGGACAGTGAGGTTACGGCTTTATCCAAAGTAACTTTATTGATATCAACCAAGACTACTTTAGCTTTTTCTTGGGCAAACAAGGTGGCGATAGCTTTTCCATTGCCAGATGCCGCTCCCGTAACCAAAGCTATTTTATTGTTTAACCTGGCACTCTGTGCGAATGCTTGTCCTGCAAATAACATGAGAATGAGAATCATTCCTAGAGAAATAATTTTTTTCATACGCTTTGAGAATTTAAATGTTACTATAAAATCAATAAGCTGTCCAAGCACCATCGGCAACAAGAATGCTACCGTTTACAAATGATGCTTCATCAGAAGCCAGAAACAGAGCAACTTTTGCAATTTCTTCTGGAGCAGCCTTACGCTGATTGGTGGCATATCCCATTGCAATTTTTTCCGTAATCTTAGCCATGTCTTCGGATAAGCATCCATCTTTACTGGATGTTTGAAGTGCTTTTTTGCTATTATCCCGTATGTTGGTATCTACACGTCCCGGAGCCACGGCATTGCACCGGATATTCCATTCCTTGTAGCAAAAGGCCACGTGTTTGGTCAATCCTACCAAGCCATGTTTCGAGGCGACATAGGCAGCTCCGCCACCTCTTGCACCCGTCAATCCTGCTATGGATGCTGTGTTGACGATTACTCCACCACCTTGTTCCTTGAATATGGGAATCGTATAACGTATGGCTCGCATGGGAGCTGTCAGGTTTATAGATAATACTTTCTCCCAAAGTGCATCATCCGTATCGGCAACAGGAACCAACATATCAAAAATACCAGTATTGTTAATCAGAATATCCAATCTCCCAAAAGCGGAAATAGCTGTTGATACCATCTGCTCAATATCCGATTCTTTGGTTACGTCAATGACCACCGACAACACCTCGCAGCCTTTCTGCTGCAAATCCGCAGTAACTTGTCCCACGCCTTCTTTATTGATGTCAGCAAGGACGACTTTTGCACCTTCCTGAGCGAATAAAGTAGCTATTGCCTTACCATTGCCCGATGCTGCACCAGTAACTAGTGCTGTTTTACCTTTTAGTCTCATAATCATTTTTTTTGAATATTGAAAATCCTTTCTCTTTGTTTTTATTGCAAATTTAAAGTGGAATGAGATGTAATTTATTGTATCTTTGCTATAAGATATTGTACTATTTCGTTATGTGGAAAGAAAATTTATATCAACCCGTTGAAGTCCTGATTCGCAATCATGAAATATTCCCCATAGCCGAACACCAGCATTCATTCTTTGAAATGGTGTATGTGCGAGAGGGAACCGGACGATTTTATGTCAAGGAGTCAGGTTGTAAGGTTGAGGAAGTTATTTATCATGCCCATTCTTTGTTTCTTATTCCTCCGGAAACCACTCATTGTTTCACGATAGATACACATAGCGAATATGTGTTTATCCGTTTTGTGCTTCATTATGTGGAAGACTATATAGGGAAATATCTGGCAGAGATATTTCGTGACTCCAGTCGTCAGGCTGAAATCTCTCTAAATAAATCGGATGAAAATATGGCATCCCAACTTTTTGACTTTATAAGAAAGGAAGAAGACAATAGGCAAATGGGGACAAACTATTTGCAACAGCAGTGGCTTAACAGTATCTTGGTTTTAGTTGCAAGAAATATTGTTCATGAAGCTAAAGATGAGTGCCTGTCTGTCAAATATCTTACTATAAATGAAACCAACCCAGCTGTGTATATGTTGCAGTATATCCAGCAACATATACACCAACCGGAATTGTTGAGGGCAGAAAGCCTTTCCAAAATATTTCATCTTTCGCCTGATTATATCGGAATTTATTTCAAACGATATTACCAAGAAACACTACAACAGTATATTGGACGAAACCGTTTGAAGATGGTAGAAAATTTGTTATTGAACAGTTCCATGACAGTCAAAGAGATAGCCTATAAAATGGGGTATACTGATTCTTGCTACCTCGTAAAGTCGTTTCAAAAGGTTTATGGAATTTCACCTTTGAAATATAGGCAAGAACATTCTCAAAGCAATAATTTAAAGTAATGGATTTGTGATTCTGCTTGCAAAGTTTAGTCTTTTTTGTCTATATATCCAAAACGGACTAAACTTGTTTCTATTGACGGCAAATTATATATGTGCTGGCGAAAAGAAAAACAGTATTCTTCTTTTCGCTAGTTTTATTTTTATGGTTAGAGAGCTTTTGTTACCTTTGCGCATGAAGCCCACCACAAAGCGATTTTCTTCGTTTTTTTGTTACTATTTTGTTACCCACTATTAGTAATAGGTGGGTTTTTCTTTTGTAAATCAGTATTTTATGCTATTGTGTATATAATATGTGGCAAAATATTATTAACAGTTGGCAGTTATGGAAAAAAAGAAAAGCAAGGGATTGAAGCTCTGCCTTACTGCTGATAGTTCCCTACTGTAGAACTATTATTTTTTGCTTGATGAAACTTTAGTTCCATCGTCTTGAAACCGGAGTTTCCTCTGCTTGAAACTTTAGTTTCTTCAGCTTGGCACTAAAGTTTCTACGGCTTGAAACTATTGGTTTCAATGCTTTGGAACTATAGTTTCATCGCATGGAAACCAACTAAACTAAGGTATTCTTTGATTTATCCTTTCAAGGAGCAATATATGATAGTAGCAGGATGTGATAACAAAGCGTGACGGCATTGTGACAGCACACTTTACTGTCACAATGCTGTCACACTTTGCTGTCACCTTTTTATTGGTTTATAATCAGTGCGTTATTTAGCTTTTGGTGACAGATGACAGCAATTTTGGGTGTTTAAATTCTTATGTAGAAGCGCGTCCAAAGTAATCTTCGATATTCGTTTTTGTCTGTAGATTAAGTGATATATTGCAAAAATATTGCAGATTCGTTATATGTAATGTCGTTTATTTCATGCCTGCCACTCTGTTAAAGGTTAAAAAAGGACATAATTTCCGATTTTCGGGACACTATATCTATCTTTGCTACCAGTTTTAAAAATCGGAAAAATGAAGATTACGAAGAGAAAAATAGCTTGGGGCGTCGTTCTCCTGATATTGATTGTCGGTGGTGTCATTTGTAAGAAACGCTGGAATGTGTGGTTTTACAATATTCCTGAAATACGCTATGTGCTGACGGAAGAACCTCAGCGGGTACTTCTGACATTCGGAAATGACGGTGAGCTATCCCGCAATGTAAGTTGGGTGTGCGGAGGCGTTTCTAAACAAGCGAAACTGGAATATACCAAGATCGGTTCCGGCGATACGCTGCTCATCAACGGATCTTCCAAATTTCTTCGTACACTGGGCGGGTTCGGTTATGCCAATTGGGCGAAGTTTAAAGATCTTTCTTATGGAGATTCCTACTCTTACCGGGTATGGAATGACGATCGCTCTTCTGATTGGTATTCGTTTACCATGCAACCCGATTCGACTGACCATTTTTCTTTTGTATTTATAGGTGATGTGCAGGATACTTTGCGTGGAAAGACACGTGATTTTATGGAAAACGTACGCCATCGATATCCCCAGGTTGACTTTTACATGTTTGCCGGTGATTTTGCCGAACGTCCGATGAACTGTTATTGGGACGAGGCCTATCAAAGTGTAGATTCCATTGCGCCCACCAAACCGATGTTAGTTTCTCCGGGAAATCATGAATATGTGAAAGGCCTGGTACGTGTTCTGGAAAAACGTTTTGCCTATGTCTTTTCTTATCTGCTCGAATCAAGATACAAGAATAATAATGTGTATTCTATCGATTACAATGATGCCACCATTATTACACTGGATAGTAACCGTGACCCTTGGTTCCTTTTCTCTCAGCGCGAATGGCTGGAGAAAACGTTGAAAGCTTCGAAAAAGAAATGGAAAATAGTCATGCTCCATCATCCGGTATACTCCATTAAAGGTAAAATGAACAACCTTCCGGTGCGTTGGATGTTCGACGGGCTGTTCCGCGAATATGGGGTCGATCTGGTGCTTCAGGGACATGAACATAATTATGCCCGTATGACTAATAAAAATGATGAGGGCGAAATGACTACCCCGCTGTATCTGGTGAGCCATGCTTCTCCGAAGAGTTACCGTCTGGCTTTCAATGATAAGTATGATCGTTTTGGGACAAACCGCCGTTTCTACCAACATATCGACGTGACAGGAGATACCCTCCGGATGCAGGCATTTTTGGAGAATGACTCATTGTATGATGACGTCCGGATCGTGAAGAATGCTTCCGGTATTCAAGTCATTGACAATGCGCAAGATATACCGGAAATACTCGAAAAGCCCGTAGGGTTGAGGGGAAAGAAAGCTGAAGATTTCGAACGGAATGCGGCGAAGTGGCGGAACCGTTCCTCAGTAAAGTAAATACTTCTGCCTCATGTCCCGGTAAGTCTGCAACTCTTTTTGCCAATTGTCGCAGATTTCCTTTTCCGATTTTCCTTGAAGGATTGCTTTCCGTACAGAATCTGTTCCCATCAGTAAATCAAACCACCGGGGACGGGAGAAGAAAGCTGCACCTTCGCCGGATAAACGATAGAAACGCAGGAGGTAACGGAGTGTGAATCCGTTTACATCTGTTACGTTCCGCAAATTTTCGCCGTAGCAGGCAACTCCTTTGTGCATCGGATTCTTATCGAATCCGGGCAGAGAACGTGGAGTGAAGACGAAATCGCCATACTTTTTGTCAGGTGCGCCCAATACCTGAAAAGGAAATGTTGTTCCGCGTCCTACACTGATACGTGTTGCCTCGAAAGGGCAAAGCGAAGCATACAGGCGGATGGATTGTGCATCGGGCAAGTTGGGAGACGGTTTCACGGGAAGTACGTAAGGCTGTCCATGTTGCCATCCTTTTATGGGAATCACGGTTAGCGGGCAAGTCTTTGTCTGGGTAGTCATCCATCTTTCTCCGTTAATCATTTGTGCCAGTTCCCCGATGGTACAACCGTGAAGGACCGGCAAAGGTAGCATTCCGACAAAACTTTTATACCCCGCTTTCAATACAGGACCTTCTACGTAGTCGCAGGGATTGGGACGGTCTAGTACAATCATTTCTTTTTTATTTTCCGCACAGGCTTCCATTACATAATACATTGTACTGATATAGGTATAAAAACGCGCACCTACGTCCTGAATATCGAACACGATGACATCGATATCCTTTAGTTGGGCGGCGGTTGGTTTCTTGTTATTCCCGTAGAGTGAGACGATAGGTATTCCCGTGCGGCTGTCTTTTCCGTCTTTTACAGTTTCACCGGCATCCGCGTTGCCGCGAAAGCCATGCTCCGGTGCAAAAACTTTCACTATATTGATCTTTTGTTTTAATAAAGTATCCAGCAGATGAACGTGTTCCGTGCCAACGATGGAAGTGTGGTTTACGACCATTCCTACACGTTTTCCTTTGATTAGCGGCAGGTACTGGTCCATGCGTTCGGCGCCCGTAATTACTTTTCCGCTGGCGTATGTCGAGCAAAGTATTATGAACAGAGAGAAAAGAATGAAGGAACTTCTGGCTTGCATATCAGTAAATTTTTGTAATATTGCACAAAAATATCATTTCTCGGTCAGGGAACAAGTAATAACTAGTGAAAAATATGAATCCAATTGAAATTATCGACAAATTTTATCCGCAAGAGACGGAACAACGGCACATTCTACTTATACATAGCCTTTCTGTAGCTCAAAAAGCTTTGAAGATCGTAGATGCTCATCCCAATTTACCTATCAACCGCAGCTTTGTCAGAGAAGCCGCGCTTCTGCACGACATCGGAATCTTTCTGACCGATGCTCCTACGATCCAATGTTTTGGAGAACATCCTTATATTGCCCACGGCTATTTGGGAGCAGATCTTTTGCGGAAAGAAGGTTTTGAACGTCATGCACTGGTTTGCGAACGCCATACCGGAGCCGGATTATCACTGGAAGAAATCATAGAACGACAGCTGCCTCTTCCTCATCGTGAAATGCTGCCCGTCACTCTGGAAGAGCAAATAATCTGTTTTGCCGATAAATTCTTTTCCAAAACTCATCTTGATGAAGAAAAGACAGTGGAAAAAGCCCGAAAAAGTATTGCAAAATATGGTGAAGAAGGGCTAAACCGTTTCGATGGATGGTGTTCTTTATTTTTATAGCACTAAAAAATAATTAAATAACAGAGATTCTCACGCATTATTGATGAAGATTGTGTACTTTTGCCACTTCAAGCGTAAAACTATTAGTTAATGGCGCCATTGAGAGCAAAAATAATTATATCATTCATATTGCTGATTGTCTTGCTGATGCTTCCTGATGAGGCTACGTCTCAGCGTCGAAGAAGAGGGATGATTGCCTCCAACACTGCACAAACGGATTCCCTTAACGGGAACGATTCGTTGAGAGCGGATACAGTTGTGGTACGCGTCGACTCTGTAGCACCGACAAAGAAACAACCGCTCGATGCACCGGTTATTTATGAATCTAACGACTCCACCACTTTCACGTTGGGAGGTGCCGCTACGCTTTATGGTAGCGGCAAAGTTAACTACCAGAATATCGAACTGGCAGCGGAAGTGATTTCCATGAATCTGGACAGTAGTACGGTACATGCCTATGGTATTAAAGATACGACAGGAACAATAAAAGGTAAACCTGTCTTTAAAGAAGGCGAAACAGCATACGACACAGAGACTATCAGTTATAACTTCAAGAGTAAAAAAGCGGGAATCACGGATATCATCACCCAACAGGGCGAAGGTTATGTGACCGGTAGCAGAGCCAAGAAGGGAGCAAATGATGAAATCTTTATGGAGCACGGTCGTTACACGACTTGTGACCATCATGACCATCCTCACTTCTACATGCAGCTGACAAGGGCCAAAGTGCGTCCCAAAAAGAATGTAGTAACAGGTCCTGCGTACCTTGTGGTGGAAGATGTTCCTCTGCCGCTGGCTGTGCCTTTTTTCTTCTTCCCTTTTTCCAGCAGTTATTCTTCAGGCTTCATTATGCCGACCTATATGGATGACTCCAGCCGCGGTTTCGGTCTGGCAGAAGGAGGGTATTACTTTGCTATGAGCGACATCATGGACTTGAAACTCACAGGAGATATATTCACGAAAGGTTCATGGCGGCTCTCCGGATTGACAAATTACAATAAGAGGTATAAATATTCCGGTACCTTGCAGGCGGATTATCAGGTGACTAAAACCGGAGACAAAGGAATGCCGGATTATACAGTTGCCAAAGACTTCAAGGTGGTGTGGAACCACCGGCAGGATGCTAAGGCAAGTCCGAACAGTACTTTCTCCGCCAGTGTAAATTTCTCGACCAGTAGTTATGAACGGTCTAACATCAACAACCTTTACAACTCTCAGTTGTTGACTCAGAATACAAAGACTTCAAGTATCAGCTATTCCCGCAGTTTCCCCGATATTGGTCTGACCTTGTCCGGAACTACCAATATTGCGCAGACTATGCGTGACTCTTCTATCGCCGTGACGCTCCCCGACCTTAATATTACGTTGAGCCGTCTTTTCCCTTTCAAGCGTAAGAAGGTTGCCGGAGCCGAGCGTTGGTATGAAAAGATTTCCATCAGCTATACGGGACGTCTGACAAACAGTATCAGAACAAAAGATGACCGTTTGTTCAAGACCGGAATCAGCGGATGGGAAAATGCGATGAATCATAATATTCCTATCAGTGCTACTTTCACGCTGTTCAAGTATTTGCAGGTTTCTCCTTCGGTCAACTATACAGAGCGGTGGTATACCCGTAAGATGAACCAGACATATAATATGGAAGAACATAAGCTGGACCCTAATCTGAATGATACTATTAATGGTTTCTATCGGGTGTCCAACTATTCTGCCAGTATCAGTTTGAGTACGAAACTGTATGGTATGTACAAGCCTCTTTTCATGAAGAAGAAAGAGATACAGATCCGTCACGTTGTTACTCCACAAGTAAGTCTTAGCGGAGCTCCCGGATTCAGCAAGTATTGGGAGGAATACACAGATTATAACGGCAATACACAATACTATTCTCCTTTTACCGGACAGCCTTTTGGAGTTCCTTCACGTGAAGGTTCGGGAACGGTTAGCTTCTCTCTGTCCAACAATCTGGAAATGAAGTATTATGATGCCAAGAAGGATACGCTCAAAAAGGTCAGTCTGATTGATGATTTGAGCGCAAATATGTCCTATAATATGGCAGCGAAAGAAAGACCTTGGAGTGATTTGAGTTTGAATATCCGTATGAAGCTGACCAAGAACTATACTTTCAATATGAACGCTTCATTCGCTACTTATGCTTATGCTTTCGATAAGAACGGTAATGTAGTGCCCAGTAATCGTACTGAATGGTCTTATGGACGTTTCGGACGTTTCCAGGGATATGGTTCTTCTTTTAACTATACTTTTAATAATGATACCTGGAAGAAGTGGTTTGGTCCGAAGGAAGACGCTGAACAGGATAAAAACAAGAAGGACTCGGAAGACGGAGACGGTGAGGATTCTGAAGGTACGGAAGATGGAACTACCACCAAGAAGGTGGAGAAGGCACAGGCCGACCCGGATGGTTATCAGGTATTCAAGATGCCTTGGTCTTTAAGTTTCAGTTATTCGTTCAATATTCGTGAAGACAGAACGAAGCCTATCAATCGCTATTCCATGCGTTATCCGTTTACTTATACCCACAATATTAATATGAATGGAAATGTGAAGATTTCCAACAACTGGTCGCTTTCATTCAATTCGGGTTACGACTTCCAGGCAAAAGAGATTACGCAGACTTCTTGTACGATTTCGCGTGACTTGCACTGCTTTAACCTTTCTGCCAGTCTTTCGCCATTCGGACGTTGGAAATACTACAATGTTACCATTCGTGCCAATGCAAGTATTCTTCAGGACTTGAAGTATGAGCAGAGAAGCCAGACGCAAAGTAATATTCAGTGGTATTAATAAATGGAATGAAGAATCGGGAATAAGCCCCGGTAGGACTAAAATATAAAAATGGCTGCATGATCTTTGGGATGATGCAGCCATTTTCTTTATGTCTTGATTCTGATTGATCAGATGATGATTACCATACAATTTCCGTTTCTCCGTTTGCCTTCAGATAATCGTTTGCCCGGCTGAAATGTTTGTTGCCGAAGAAACCATTATAGGCAGAGAGGGGAGAAGGGTGGGCGGAGCTGAGTACCAGATGCTTGTTGCGGTCGATAAAGGCTCCTTTGCGTTGGGCATAAGCTCCCCACAAGATAAACACAAGATGTTCTCTTTCTTCTGCCAGCGCACGAATGGCTGCATCTGTAAAGGCTTCCCATCCGCGGTTTTGGTGAGAGCCTGCCTGATGAGCGCGTACGGTCAGAGTCGCGTTGAGCAGCAATACTCCTTGTTCGGCCCAGCGAGTCAGGTTTCCGGTAGCGGGAGCGTCTGTGCCTATGTCCGCCTTTATCTCTTTGAATATGTTTACCAGAGAAGGAGGGAAAGGAACTCCGTCATTGACTGAGAAACAAAGTCCGTGTGCCTGGCCTGGCCCGTGGTAAGGGTCTTGTCCGATGATTACTACCTTCACTTTGTCGAAAGGACAGAGGTTGAAGGCATTGAAAATCAGCTTTCCCGGAGGAAAAATCTGATACTGGCTATATTCACTTTTAACGAATTCTGTCAGTGTGCGAAAGTAGTCTTTTTCAAATTCCGGTTGTAAGTGTGTTTTCCAGCTTTCTTCTATTTGTACATTCATAGCAATTATATAAGGTGTATATCAAGTTCCTCACATTCTTTGCGCATATTTTCCGGCCAGATGCTGGCTTGTATTTCTCCGATATGAGCTTTGCGAAGGTAGAACATACACAAACGGGATTGTCCGATACCGCCACCGATAGATAGGGGAAGTGTGTCGTCCATCAGTCGTTTGTGGAAATAAAGTTTCAGTCTCTCTTCTTCGTTTTCTTCTTTGAGCTGACGTTGCAGAGCTTCTCTGTCTACACGAACACCCATGGAAGATAATTCGATGGAACGTTGCAGTACATCGTCCCAAAGCAAAAGGTCACCGTTGAGCCCCGGCAAGTTGTTCAGCCCATTCGATGTATAATCATCGTAGTCCGGTGCACGTCCGTCATGCTTTTTGCCATCACTCAGTTTGCAGCCGATACCGATGATAAACACGGCACCGTATTTCTGGCAGATGGCATGCTCACGGCATTTGGGTTCAAGGTTCGGATAAAGCTGGCGCAATTCTTCCGAATGGATGAAATGTAACTTCTGTGGCAGACAGGGTTTGATCTGAGGATACATTTCGTATACCATGTATTCTGTGCGGATCATGGCTGCGTAGATACGGTTTACGATCTCTTTCAGGAATTCTACGTTTCTGTCTTCGTTGGTGATGACGCGTTCCCAGTCCCATTGGTCTACATAGAGCGAGTGAAGGTTTCCGAGTTCTTCGTCAGAACGGATGGCGTTCATGTCGGTGTAGATACCGTATCCCGGTTCGATATTGTAATCGGCGAGGGTTAATCTTTTCCATTTTGCTAATGAATGAACGACTTCTGCTTGTGCGTCACCTAAATCCTTGATCGGGAATGAAACAGGACGTTCTATACCATTCAAATCGTCATTGATACCCATGCCTTTCAATACGAAAAGCGGGGCTGTTACGCGTCTGAGGCGCAATTCTGATGACAGGTTTAACTGGAAGAACTCTTTTATTTGTTTGATTCCCAACTCTGTTTGTTTTAAGTCGAGTAACGGTTTATAGTTCTTTGGTTTTATCAAGTAACTCATAGGATTGTTGATTGTTAATTGTCGGCAAAGATAGGAATAATATTAATATCTGTATTGGATATTCTCTAAAAGATTGTCAAATTGATAAACTATATGCTATAAAGCATTTCAAAATAACAGAAGGTCAAGGAGTGCCGGTGACTTAAGAACTATAAAAAAAGATGAATCATTAGGAAGATGAGAAGATTTTTTATACTTTTGTCATCGCATTTAGGAAATGGCCCCGTAGCTTAGTGAATAGAGCGTCAGATTCCGGTTCTGAAGGTCGTGCGTTTGAATCGCACCGGGGTCACATGGAAATCCCTTGATAATCAGCTATTATCAAGGGATTTTTGTATCTATATACCTTCTTCTTAGCTTCTTGATACTTGTAGTCCCTTGTCAGAAAGTGTCATTTCAACAAAGCGTGCACGCGGGTTAGGGGCGTGCTCGGTCAGTATCCGGCGGATATGTCCTGCTGCTTGCGGATCTTTAGCTACCATATATAAGTAACCGCCACCGCCTGCACCGGGTAATTTATATCCTAATGTATAATCTTTAATTTGTTCGATAATGGCTGCTACCGCCGGTGGATTCGTACCCGAGTCCAATGCTTGATTTTGTATCCAGCTTTTGCCGATGAGATTGCCGAAAGTGTTGAAATTACCACGTAAAATAGCCTCGTTCATATCCATCGCATGGGCTTTCATCTCTGCCAATAAGCTAAGATGCATTCCGGAGTTAAGGAACATAGAGCTGACTATTTCAGCCAGAATTCCTTTTGCTGTACGGGTGATACCTGTATAGTAAAGCAGGTGGCAGTCCCGGTATTCCGGTTGCACAAAGAGTTGGTCGGGCAACCAACGAACCAATGGATGCTGTCCAAAGCCGGATTCGGACTGTAACAGTTTTACACCGGGAAATACACCGCCGTATTGATCTTGCCATCCGCCGCCGGTGGTAAGCAATTGCTCCAATACCAGTGTATAATTGCAGATATCGTTCTTGTCCCATGCCAGTCCGCAGAAGTCATTGATAGCTCCGAGTACGGTAGATGAAAGGATAGAACTGGTGCCTAGTCCCGAACCTGCCGGTATTGCGGCTAATAAGGTGATTTCAAGTCCTGAGCCGAAAGCTTTCAGGTGCTCTTCCAGTGATGCGTAAGATTCCGCTGCGAATAACGGAGCGAATCCTGCCAAGGTAAGTGCTGCCTTTGGAATGGAGAAAGGTGAACCGACTTTTTTGTAATCCTGTAGTTCCTCGTAGCTTCTGATAACTTCCATGGCTCCCATATCAATAGAACGAAGTACGATATGGAATTCCGGACATGGCTTGACGTATACTTGCAGCGGAGGCTGTCCGTTCAGTTCAATGGCCAGATTGACTACACTTCCTCCTGAGTAGAGAGAGTAAGGAGGAGTGTCTGTCCATCCTCCTGCAACATCAATGCGCACCGGGCTTCGGGCCCATACTATCTGATCTGAGTAAACATTGAGTTTCGGATGGTTCGTTTTTCCGGCAACGGCTTCCAGTAGCCCGTCACGGAGTAGTTGGAAGGCAGCTTGTTCTTCTTCCTTGTAGTTGTCATTGCCTTGCAGTTTCATGATGCGTGCCCGGAGCATCCGGTTATGTATACGCAGCATGGGGGCGGAATCTTCCTTCAAGATAGCAGGAACATCCAGGTTGAACCGGATAAATTCATTGGCAGCATCCTGCAAATCAAGTTGATAGAATACACTCTTTTCGTAATTGGCGGACAAGCCTTTCCAGTTATCTTTGCGGAAGGCATTGCGCTGTGCATAAAGGCGTTCCAGATTAGCCTGTGCCGATATCTCGTCAGCAGAAAGTTTTTCAGCTTTCAGCCATAGCTCTTTTCCTTCTTTTAATTGTGGTTCGGATATCATCCAGCGTACTACTATGCCAAGTTCTTCGACAGAAGTCATTACGGGGAAAATAGAGGCTGCTTGCAGGTCATCTGTACGTCCTTTTATTTCTTCCCGGCTGATTCCTCTTTCTCGCATCCAATGTGTGAAAGACATTCCCAGATAGGTCGTTGAATCGTTGCTTAACGCCCCTTTGAATACATCGTCCAGTCCATAAGGACGTGCGACAAAACCTGTTTCTCCCATGGGAACGATATCGATGCAGATTCCGTCCGGCACACCTATATTCCAGTGATTTTCGGGAACCCCTGTGATAATCTGGCGGGAACCTAATTTCCATCCTTTTCCTACGTGGCTGTTTTCGATCCATAAATTGGCATTTTCCGCAGACAGCTCCACCTTTGTAAGTGAGTTCTGGATAAAGATGGCAGGGTTCGGTTTTACTTTCCGGTGCATGATACGTCTTTGGTCACGGACTTTATCCTGTATGGCTAGTGTAGAAGAAATCAGTTCCCGGCTTGTTCCGAAATGATAAAACTCTCCTCCGGGTAAAGGCAGGATAGCTACCGATAATTTATTTACTTCGTCGTCTGCCGTTTTAGGATGTTCTCCCAGTGCCAGACCGTAATCTGAATATAAGTCGTAGTAACTGATATCATTCGTACCTTCTTTCAATGACCGTTTCATCAATACCTCCACGGCACGGTCACTTAATATCCAGATGCCGATGTCCATCAGGAAAAGATGGGTCTTGGACAATCCTTCCAATTCTTCCAGCGAAGGTTTTTGCAGCATGAAGTCAAGTACTTCCGGTTTCTTGCGATCCGATACGAATACACCGTGGTGAGTAGCTAATGAAGGATTCACCCATAAGCCATAACATACGACATCTACATTCGGTATGTCTTGCAATGGTTTCTCCGAACGGATATATACATCTCCGCTGGCTATCAGTGTATTCAAGCCTTCCGGAGCTTGTTTCATGAGTCTTTCGTACAGAGGAAGTTGTAATGACAGTAGATTCTGCCCCAGCTTTTGTCCTCTCTCCCAACTGAAAACAGGTATCGGAGTCAATATTTTACCCGAAGGAGCATAGCCGGGCAAACGGCGGCTCTGTCCTCCTGCATGCAACAGGATTCTTTTCTCGCTTCCAATCCATTTGCTGAAACTATCTTCCGGTGCAAAGGCTTGATGGCAGGCCTGCAATAACCAGGTTGTTCCACCACCGGAACCTAACTTACTGCCTACGGGGTCTGATGTACAAAACCAGTCGGTATGATTTACTCCTTCCAGTTGATGGAAACTGTGAATCAGGTTGGGAGGTAAAGATAATAACTTTTGCATAATAGAATCGGTGTTTATTTGTTTATAAAAGAATCGTATCCCAACTATCGCAGAGTGCCTGCATAGAAGGGAACAACAGATCGGCTCCTGCATCCAGCAATACTTGCCCGTCCAGAGGGCCTGTATTTACCGCGATTGTGAAGATGCCTGCCTTATGTCCTGCTTCCACACCCAATGGTGCGTTTTCTATCACTACTGCTTCGTCCGCTTTCAGGTCCCCTTTTTTAAGGGCCATCAGATAAGGTTCCGGATGAGGCTTACCGTATTTTACGTCAAAAGCGGTAACCATCAGTTCCTTGTGAAACATACCGGGAAAGTTGTGTTCCAAACGTTCCAGCAATGAAAGCTGTCCCGAACCGGTGACTACCATGGACGTTAGTCCTTCGCTTTTTATTTTCTGCAAGAGTTCCCACGCACCGGGCATACGCTCTGCTTCCGGGTAAGAATTGAACAGGATACTTTTTTCTTTGTATATACTTTCTATTTCTTCTTGTGTGGCTTCTTTGCCCAGTTCGCGTTGAAATACAATGTTGATAGTCGATGCTCCCGTTCGTCCTTCGTGCATATAAGCTTCTTCCCGGCTCAGATTCAGGCCGTGAGTTTTCATTACTTGATGCCAAGCTTCGGAGTGGTAGGGCATGGAATTAAAGAGTACACCGTCCATATCGAACAGGACGGCTTTCAGTTTCTTTTTCATAATTGGGGTTAGATGGAATCTGTTTGATATTTATTCTTTTTTCAGCAGATCTTTCAGTTCAGACACGGTGATTACCACATCGTGCTGATCTTCCGATTGTTTGCCGATATATCTGTAAACTATGTTTCTATTACAATTCACGCAGCATTTGATGAAGAGTTGGGTGGGAAGATCCGTCTGATTGGCTAAGGTGCCTACAATACCTTCTTTCACTTCTTTGGCATTGGCTTTGATCTGGCTCATTTCACACAAATCTTCATCGACACGGCAGATATATATCACCGATTCATCGCTGAGTTCAATCTTTTCGATGACTACTTCTTCACTTGCCTTCATCGGAAATTGCAGGTTTGCCATCTGTATCTGTGATTCCAGTTTGGCCAGATCACTTTCAGAAGCATTGACATCTGCATTGAGAATGTTTTTGATTTCATCTGTTGTCAGTTCGCAAACTACCTGCTCTCCTGAATCTTTTCCTATATATATCATCTGCAGACCTGCTTTGCACTTAACAACAAGGTCCAGCAATGTTTTTACTTCTTTTGTCGGATTCTGGAACATGATTTTCATCGAAGTCTTCATGCTTTCCGGATTTTTCTGCAATGCTTTGATGTTGGCAGTCTCTTCATTCAACTGGAAGGTGTATACTACGTTTTCTCCGTCGTAAACGATGCTGGTGATTTTGCCGGCCTCTCCCATGTCCATCGGACATTGCTTGTTGGCTACTTCAATGGCAGCTTTAAGTTTGACTTCCTGGCAACCGGTAGTTAACACAATCAGTAATGACAAACTGATAAACAACATCGCTGCATTCGAGCTTCTTATTAATTTTTCCATTGTTCTTTATATTTAGAATTTAAGATAAAGAGAGATATACGAAGCAAAGATAGTCATAAAAAATGAGAGATATGGCAGAATGGGGGAGATAGTTGTTGGTTAGGATTTTGGATGATTCATCGTATGATAATTTGTCGTTTAGAAGATAATATGTATTTTTGTAGCATGATAAAACGAGTCGATAGCATGAAAAAAAGAGTATTGTTTCTGCTGCCATTGTTTCTAGGTGCTTGTTCGGATAGCGGAGAAAGCCCTGTTATCACGATAGAAAAGCTATATGTGAAAGTAGATCAGGGCGATGGAGAAACCAGTCGCGAAGACTATGCGAACCGAATGAGCGAATTGCCTGCTTTGAAAGTAGGAGATAAGGTGGACGCATTTTTGTCTTTGGATGGGAACGGAGCTGAACTGAAAGCTTTCCAGCTTCAGAATGGTGAAGAGATGAAGACTGAACTCCGTTATGAAAAAACGGAAGTTACTACCGAAGGAAATCTGACAGACGAAGAAAAAGGACAGTTACGCTTTAAAGATGGCGTGACAAAGACTAAGGTGCTGGTTCATGCCACTATTGAGCATGTAGATAAGAATGGTGACGTACAATTATCTTTTTATCTGTCTTCAAAAGCGGAGTGTGAAGGAGCGCAGGAAGTGATTGACTTAAGAACAGAAGTAAGGGAGGAAAAATAAACCCCGAAAAGGAGTGAATCACTTTTACGTTACGAAGGAAATATAATAAAAGAAGCGATCTCGGAGAGGTCGCTTCTTTTATTATATGATTTAGGATATTACAGTCTTGCCTGGATAGCTTTTGACTCTTCTTCGTATCCCGGTTTGTTCAGCAAAGCAAACATATTTTTCTTGTATGCTTCCACGCCCGGTTGGTTGAACGGATTCACGCCCAGCAGATAACCGCTGATACCGCATGCCTTTTCGAAGAAATACAGCAGGCCGCCGATATTATATTCGCTCAGTTCCGGAAGAACGATGCGCATATTGGGTACACCGCCGTCTACGTGAGCCAGTTGAGTTCCCAGTTCTGCCATCTTGTTCACTTCGTCTACCCGTTTGCCTGCCAGGAAGTTCAGGCCGTCGAGGTTAGCTTCGTCAGATGGAACTTCCAGTTTGTGGTTCACCTTATCTACAGAGATAACTGTTTCGAAGATAGAACGTTCACCTTCCTGAATCCACTGTCCCATAGAGTGGAGGTCAGTAGAGAAGTCTACGGCTGCAGGGAAGATACCTTTGTTATCTTTACCTTCAGATTCTCCGTACAGTTGCTTCCACCATTCGCTTACATAGTGCAGTTTCGGGCAGAAGTTGACAAGGATTTCAATTTTCTTGCCGTTTCTGTACAGCTCGTTACGGGTAGCAGCATAGATGGCAGCAGGGTTTTCGGCAAACGGAACGTCAGAGCCGCATGCTTTTTCCATATCTGCAGCACCGGCAACCAGTTTGTTGATATCGAATCCTGCCACTGCAATCGGCAGTAAACCAACCGGAGTCAATACAGAAAAACGTCCGCCTACGTTGTCCGGAATGATAAAGGTTTTGTATTCTTCCTTGTCGGCAGTAACGCGTGCGGCACCTTTCCTGGCGTCTGTGATGGCAACGATTACTTTTTTGGCAGTTTCTTTACCGCGCTGGTCTTCGCATTGTTTTTTCAACAGGCGGAAAGCAAGCGCCGTTTCGGTGGTAGTTCCTGATTTGGAAATATTGATAACACCGAATTTCTTGTCTTTCAGATATTCAGTAAGTTCGTACAGATAGTCTTCGCTGATGTTGTGTCCTGCGTAGATCATAACAGGAGCAGTTTTCTTTTCCTGCAGCCAAGTGAAGCTGTTGGACAGCGCTTCGATTACAGCACGTGCGCCCAGATAGCTACCACCGATACCTGCAACGATCACTACTTCACAGTTGTCTCTCAATACTTTTGCAGTAGCGTTCAGGTCAGCCAGATGTTCGTCGCTGATAGAAGAGGGAAGGTGCAACCATCCTAAGAAGTCGTTTCCTTTTCCTGTTCCTTTTTCCAGCATTTCCTGTGCGGCTTTTACCTCGGCTTCATAAGCAGAAACCTTCTCTTTGGAAATGAATCCAAATGTTTTTTCAATGTTCAAGCTAATCATATCTATAAGTTTTGAGTTATTCTTATCTAAAAGAATCAGTTAGCAATTTAATCTCAATCATTGGTGAGATGCGTTCGTACAAGATGTTGTACACGGCATCCAGTATCGGCATGTTGACATGGTGATGCTTGTTGATTTCTTTGATACACTTCGTACCGTAGTAACCTTCCGCGATCATTTCCATTTCAATCTGCGCACTTTTTACAGAATACCCTTTGCCTATCATCGAACCGAAGGTGCGGTTGCGGCTGAAGTTGGAGTATCCCGTCACTAATAAATCTCCTAAATAAACAGAATCATCCACATTTCTGTTCAGCGGGTGTACCGTATTCAGGAAACGGTTCATTTCCTGGATTGCATTTGAAATCAGTACAGCCTGGAAGTTGTCACCGTATTTCAGTCCGCTGCAGATACCGGCAGCGATGGCATATACGTTTTTGAGTACCGAACTGTATTCGATACCGGCTACATCGTCACTGACAGAGGTCTTGATGAAGCTGCTTCCCAGTCGGCGGGCGAAGATGCGCGCTTTGTCTTTGTCCGGGCAGGCGATGGTTAGATAAGAGAGGCGTTCCAGAGCTACTTCTTCTGCGTGGCAGGGACCTGCCAGTACAGCGATATTTTCGGGTGGTACACTATATTCTTTCGTGAAATATTCCGATACGATTACGTTGTCATCGGGTACGATTCCTTTGATAGCTGTGATAATGAACTTGTCCTTGATCTTCGTTTTCAGTTTCTTCAGATGAGCTTTCAGATAAGGAGAGGGGGTGACGAAAATCAGCGTATCCGATTCCTTCACAACATCATTGATGTTAGAACTGAAAGTGATACGCTTCGTGTCGAACTTCACCCCTGTCAGATAGGCGGGATTATGTCCAAGCCTCTTGAAATCAGCAATACGGTCATCTCGTCGCATATACCAATTGATAGAGTCTTCCTGAGCCAGACACATCTTTGCGATTGCTGTAGCCCAACTTCCTCCGCCCATTATCGCTATCTTACCGGGTAGTTTCATTTCTTTAATTAAAAATTAAGAATGAAGAATGAAGAATTATGAATGAAAAGCCGAAACGATTCTCCATTCTTAATTCTTCATTCTTAATTTATTTAAGTTTATTTATCCACTCGGTCACGTCGTTCACGCTTGGATTGTTCAGTTCTAATTTGTATTTTTTATTGATGCCGCAAATGTCCTGGTGTAGCTTTTGCGGATTGACATCTTTCATTTCTTCCACCGTATTGTATCCGGCTTTCTGGATTACCGGAACCCAGTCTTCTGCAATTCCCAGTTCCATGTATTTAGAAGCCGCGTCTTTTTTCACTACTTTTTCCGGACGCATTTGCGGGAAGAACAATACTTCCTGAATAGTGGTCTGTCCGGTCATCAGCATTACCAGACGGTCGATTCCGATACCGATACCTGATGTAGGAGGCATACCGTATTGCAGAGCACGCAGGAAGTCCTGATCGATAATCATTGCTTCATCATCTCCCTTGTCAGCCAGACGCATCTGTTCTTTGAAACGTTCTTCCTGATCGAGCGGATCATTCAATTCCGAGTAAGCGTTGGCTAGTTCTTTACCGTTTACCATCAATTCGAAACGTTCGGTCAGTCCCGGTTTAGAGCGGTGCATCTTCGTCAGCGGAGACATTTCAACCGGATAGTCAGTGATGAAAGTCGGTTGTATATAAGTGCCTTCGCAGAATTCGCCGAAGATTTCGTCGATCAGTTTGCCTTTGCCCATCGTGTCGTCGATTTCTTCCATCTTCAGCTCTTTGCAGACCTGACGGATTTCTTCTTCGCTCTTGCCGTTGAGGTCGTATCCTGTCTTTTCTTTGATAGCGTCCAGGATAGGCAGACGGCGGTAAGGAGCTTTAAAGCTGATTGTCTTTCCGTCTACAACGGTTTCGGTGCTTCCGTTCACGGCGATACAGATGCGTTCCAGCAACTTTTCAGTGAAGCTCATCATCCAGTTGTAGTCCTTGTACTGTACGTAAAGTTCCATACAAGTGAATTCGGGGTTGTGGGTTCTGTCCATTCCCTCGTTACGGAAGTTCTTTCCTATTTCGTATACACCTTCAAATCCTCCCACGATCAGTCGTTTCAGATAAAGTTCCGTTGCGATGCGCAGGTAGAGGTCTATATCCAGTGAGTTATGGTGAGTGATGAACGGACGTGCGCTTGCTCCGCCGGCGATGGATTGCAGGATCGGAGTTTCTACTTCCGTATATCCGGCTTCGTCGAGGGCGTTGCGCAGTGTTCTCACTACGGTGGCACGCTTTTCGAATGTCTCTTTGATGCCTTCGTTTACTACCAGGTCCACATAACGTTGGCGATAACGGAGTTCGGGATCTTCAAAAGAGTCGTAAGCTACGCCGTCTTTATATTTTACGATAGGCAGCGGTTTGATAGACTTGGCAAGTACGGTCAGTTTCTTGGCATGGATACTGATTTCGCCCATTTGTGTACGGAACACGAAACCTTCGATACCTACGAAGTCACCTAAGTCGAGCAGGCGTTTGAATACAGAGTTATATAATTCCTTGTCTTCTCCCGGACAGATGTCGTCACGTGTAATGTATACCTGTATACGACCTTTAGAGTCCTGCAGTTCGATGAACGAAGCCTTGCCCATCACGCGGCGGCTCATAATACGGCCCGCTACAGAAACCTGACGCGGTTCGTCTTCATCTTTGAATTCTGCTTTTATATCAGTAGAGAAAGCATTGGTTACATACTCTGCAGCGGGGTACGGATCGATACCCATTGCACGAAGCTCATTCAGACTATTGCGCCGAATAATTTCCTGTTCACTTAGTTCTAATATATTCATTTCGTTATGTATTAACTCAATTTTGGAGGCAAAAATACGAAACTTTTCTCATATATCCTGTAATCCGTCTCTTTTTTGTATCTTTGCGCCCTCAAAACAATAGGTATGACAGGACAAAAGACACCCACTGCGCTGGGTACGGAAAAGATCGGGAAGCTTTTAATGCAGTATGCCATTCCGGCAATTATCGCCATGACGGCGTCTTCTCTTTATAATATGGTAGATAGTATTTTCATCGGCCACGGGGTGGGGGCAATGGCTATTTCGGGGCTGGCACTTACGTTTCCGCTGATGAACCTTGCGGCGGCTTTCGGTTCGCTGGTAGGTGTGGGAGCGGCTACACTGGTATCGGTGAAGCTGGGACAGAAAGATTATGATACGGCACAACGGGTGCTTGGCAATGTGCTGGTATTAAATATTATCATCGGACTGGCTTTTACGGTTCTTACCCTGATGTTCCTCGATCCGATTCTTTACTTCTTCGGGGGAAGTGAGGCGACTGTCGGCTATGCCCGCGACTATATGGTGGTTATCCTCTGGGGAAATGTCATCACTCATCTATACCTGGGCTTGAATGCGGTACTTCGTTCCGCAGGGCATCCGCAGAAGGCGATGTATGCCACGATTGCTACCGTGGTCATTAATACGATACTCGACCCTATTTTTATTTACGGCTTCGGCTGGGGGATACAAGGCGCGGCTATCGCTACGATTACCGCACAGGTCATCGCACTTCTCTGGCAATTCAAATTGTTCAGTAATAAAGACGAACTCCTGCATTTTCATAAAGGCATTTTCCGTCTGAAGAAGAAGATTGTTTTTGATTCTCTGGCCATCGGTATGGCTCCCTTCCTGATGAATCTTGCCGCCTGCTTTATCGTCATCCTTATTAATAAGGGGCTGAAACAGCACGGAGGGGATCTGGCTATCGGAGCTTTCGGCATTGTCAACCGCCTGGTATTCTTTTTCGTTATGATTGTGATGGGTTTGAATCAGGGAATGCAGCCCATTGCCGGCTATAACTTCGGCGCCAAACAGTATCCGCGCGTGACGCAAGTGCTGAAAATAACGATTTATGCCGCGACCATTGTTACAACCATCGGTTTTCTGATGGGAATGTTTATTCCGCAACTGGCTGTTTCCATCTTTACGACGCACGAAGAATTGGTGAATATCTCGGCAAAGGGCTTACGGATTGTTGTGATGTTTTTCCCGATTGTCGGTTTTCAGATGGTGACTTCCAACTTTTTCCAGAGTATCGGCATGGCGAGCAAGGCTATCTTTCTCTCTATTTCCCGTCAGGTGCTTGTACTGATTCCTTGCCTGTTGATTCTTCCCCGGTTTTACGGGCAGCTCGGCGTGTGGATCAGTATGCCTATCTCTGATTTGATAGCCAGTCTGATTGCAGGAGGGATGCTTTGGTGGCAGTTCCGCCAGTTCAGGAAGGCAACTGCCTGATCTGTTTATTCCGATACTCTTTCGGAGAGACACCTACGTATTGCTTGAAATACTTACCGAAGAAAGATTGAGTCGGGAAATTCAGTTTTGTTGCAATTTCCTTGATGGTGAGATCGGAATTTTCGAGCAGTTGTTTGGCTTCGGTAATTACCATTTGTACAATCCATTGCAGGGCGGTACTACCGGATTTCTCTTTAATGACGGCAGAAAAGTACCGGGAAGAAAGGTATTGTTTGCCGGCATAGAAGGTAACGTCCCGTTCCTTCTGATAATAGCGGAAGAGGGTGATGACGAAGTTCTGAAAGATTTTATCCTTTTTGTCTTGCGATAAAGGTTTGAGAGGCTGGTTGGTAAAATAAACGTTCAGCAACTCATAGCATAAGGTTTGCCCCCATGATTTGATGAGCTCGGATATCAGATGCTGTCTTTGCAGCGGGATGTCATGTGCTTTTATATCCATTCGCTGTTGCAGGGCTTTGATTAATTGTTCCAGATAGCTGTATTGATATTCTGTAATTGAGAAACAGGGATTTTCCCGTAGATAGAGCAGGTTTTCCGAATTGACTATCTTATTAACGATCGGAATAATATAATTCAAATCCACCTCCAGCATAATCCCTTTTATATCCTTGCTGATACGCTGGATGCGCAAGAGACTGCCTGTCATATAAATGCAGACGCTTCCTTTACTTATTAAATACGACTTGTCACTCAGGGCAACTTCCACTTCTCCTTTCTGGCAAAAAAAGAAACCACACTTGTCTATGGTAGATATCATACAGCCTTCTTTTTCCGTAACATTCTCCGGAGATATTATAACATAACTAAAAGGTATCCGTTGTTCCATTTCCTCTTTGCTTTTGGGTGGTTTCTGTTGCAAAGAAACGAATAAATAAATACAAATAGCAAAGTATTTGAGGATTTTAAGTCGAAAAACCTGCAAATCGGACAATTTATAGCTTAAATCAACCTTTTTACTTTTATCTGCTTGGGATACTTTTGCATGAACTAAATAACAAATGAAAATATGAAACGATTCAACTTTTTATTAACAGGAATTTTAGTCGTTTTGTTGGCGTCTTGCAGCCAACGTACACAGATTACAGATAGCAAACCTACAGTGAAGATTGATACTGTATTTTCTGCCGACGGACAGACGGCTTTGCAATTTCCCGGACGGGTGAAGGCGGCGCAGGATATAAGTTTGTCATTCCGTGTAAGCGGAACTATATTGCGTATGCACGTCAACGACGGAACGTATGTGCGCAAAGGACAGCTGCTTGCCGAACTGGACCCTGCTGATTATCAGATTCAGCTGGATGCTGCGGAAGCGGAGTATCAAAGTGTGAAGGCGGAGGCGGAGCGTGTGATGGCACTTTATAAGGAGAATGTAACGACTCCCGACGCCAATGATAAAGCGATGTACGGGTTGAAACAGATAACCGCCAAGTACAATCATGCGAAAGATCAGCTGGAATATACCCGTCTGTATGCTCCTTTCAGCGGATATGTACAGAAACGTCTTTTCGATTCCCATGAGACTATTGCGGCCGGTATGCCCGTTGTCTCCATTATCAGCGAGGGGACACCGGAGGTGGAAATTAATCTTCCGGCAGTAGAATATATCCGTCGCCGGCAGTTCACCGGCTACACTTGTACGTTCGACATTTATCCCGGTCAGGAGTATGCGCTCGATCTGATAAATGTCACCCCTAAAGCGAATGCCAATCAACTGTATACGATGCGTTTGCAGTTGAAGAAAGGTGAAGCGCAGGCGCTTCCTTCCCCCGGAATGAATACAATGGTCACTATAGAATGTACCGAAGGGGAAGTGCGTCATCTGTCCGTTCCTACGGGTGCGGTTCTTCGTGACAAGGGGACGGCGAGTGTTTTCCTTTATGATGCTTCCAGCCGGACCATCCGTCGTTGTGATGTGACAGTCACCCGTTTGCTGGGCAGCGGCAGGTGCCTGGTGACTGCGGAGGGCTTGAAGCCCGGTGACTTGATTGTTGCTTCGGGAGTGCACCATGTGAAAGACGGAGAGCAGGTAGAACCCCTTTTGCCTGCTTCTAAAACCAATGTGGGAGGATTGCTATGATCGATATAAGTAAATGGGCATTTGAAAATAAGAAGTTAATTTACTTCTTGATTGCGGTGCTGATAGTCGGAGGAGCTTATTCCAGCTATGAAATGAGTAAGCTGGAAGACCCGGAAGTAACGGTGAAAGTCGCCATGGTAGTGACTACCTATCCCGGAGCTTCCGCACATCAGGTGGAACTGGAAGTGACGGATGTACTTGAAAAGAATATCCGTACAATGGGGAATATAGATAATGTAGAAAGTTATTCTTACAACGATCTCTCCCTGATTCAGGTGGAATTGAAAACGACCGTCAAGGAGGCAGATGTGGAACAATGCTGGGATTTGTTGCGGCGTAAGGTAGCGAATGCACAGGCTGAACTTCCCGAAGGTGCTGCTACTCCCCTTGTGAAAGATGATTTCGGAAATGTGTACGGTATGTTTTATGCGCTGACAGGAGACGGATTGCAGGACAGGGAACTGTCTGATTATGCCGAACTGATAAAGCGGGAAGTCAGCGAACTGGACGGAGTGGAACGGGTTGACTTGTATGGAAAGCGTGAGGAATGCATCAACATCTCTTTACTGCAGGACCGGATGGCGAATCTGGGCGTGAAACCTGCCGAAGTTCTCGCTACTTTGAACGGACAGAATAAAACCACTTATACCGGATACTACGATAATGGCGATAACCGCATTCGGGTGACGGTGAGTGACAAGTTCAAGACGGTGGAAGACATCGGACGTATGCTGATTCAGGGGCACGATGATGACCAGTTACGTTTGAGTGACATCGCCCGAATTGAGAAAGATTATGAGAATCCTACCCGCAATGAACTCTTTTATGACCGGCAGCGTGCCATGGGAATACTGATTGCGGCTTCTTCCGGTTCGGATATCATCAAGATTGGCAAACGGGTAGAACAGAAACTGGACGAATTGAAAGCAGAGCGGCTTCCGACAGGAGTGGAGTGTCATAAAGTATTCTACCAGCCGGAACGTGTATCCGGTTCGTTGGGAACATTCATTCTTAATCTGATTGAATCGGTCATTATCGTAGTTGTCATTCTGATGATAACGATGGGATTCAAGAGTGGAGTTATTATCGGAATCAGTCTGGTGGTAACGGTGTTCGGCTCCTTTCTGTTCCTGTATTTTGTGGATGGCACGATGCAACGGGTTTCGCTGGCGTCATTTGTGCTTGCTATGGGGATGCTGGTTGATAATGCGATTGTTATTATTGACGGTATACTGGTCGATCTGAAAGCAGGCAAGAGCCGTATGGAGGCAATGACCGCTATCGGGCGGCAGACTGCGATGCCTTTGCTCGGAGCCACTTTGATTGCTATCATTGCTTTCCTGCCTATCTTCATGTCTCCCGATACCGCAGGGGTATATACGCGCGACTTATTTATCGTGCTGGCGGTTTCGTTACTGCTTAGCTGGGTATTGGCTCTGGTGCACGTACCGTTGATGGCCAACCGAATTTTGCATCCCGAAGTTTCGAAAGAAGCGTCAACTACCGGAAAACGAGTGTATGAAGGAAAGATTTATGCCGTCCTGCGCTCCTTGCTGCGGTTTAGTCTGGCTCATCGCTGGAGTTTTGTCTTTGCGATGGTAGCGTTGGTTGTTCTTTCAGCTTTCAGCTATCGGTTCATGAAACAAGGTTTCTTTCCGGATATGGTGTACGATCAGCTTTATATGGAATATAAACTGCCGGAAGGAACAAATTATACCCGTGTCACACGTGACTTGGAAGAGATTGAAGCCTATCTGAAAACTCGTCCGGAAGTGACCCATGTCACAGCTTCCGTCGGTGGTACACCCGGTCGTTATAATTTGGTGCGTAACATAGCCAATCCTTCTTTGGCATACGGTGAATTGATTATAGATTTTACTTCTCCCGATGCATTGGTGGATAATATGCCCGAGATTCAGCAATATCTTTCGTCTCGTTACCCCGATGCCTACGTGAAACTGAACCGTTATAACCTGATGTTCAAGAAATATCCGATCGAGGCACAGTTTACGGGGCCGGACCCGGTTGTTTTGCATCAATTGGCAGACAGTGCCCGCAGCATTATGGAAAGCTGTCCGGATGTATATCTGATAACTACGGACTGGGAGCCGCAGATTCCCGTGCTGACCATTGAATATGACCAGCCGACTGCCCGCGCTATCGGACTAAGCCGTAATGATGTAAGCCTCTCGTTGCTTTCGGCCACCAGTGGCATTCCCATCGGTTCTTTCCACGAAGGAATCCATCGGGACAATATTTATCTGCGCTGCCTTGACGAACAGGGAAGACCGATTGAGGATTTGGATAACACGCAAATATTTTCTTCTCTTCCTTCTTTGAATGGCTTGTTGACGCAGGAGATGATGATGAAACTGAAAACGGGAACGCTTTCAAAAGACGAATTGGTAGAAACCTTGATGGGAACTACTCCGTTGAAACAGATCAGCAAGCGGATCGATGTACAATGGGAAGATCCCGTAGTCCCTCGCTATAACGGGCAACGTAGCCAGCGTGTGCAGTGTTCGCCTGTTCCGGGAATAGAAACAGAGAAGGCACGCCAGTCCATTGCCGCGCAGATAGAGCAGATCCCATTGCCCGACGGTTATAAACTGCAATGGCAGGGTGAAAGGAATGCCAGTACGAAATCCATGCAGTATTTGTTCAAGAACTTCCCGTTTGCCATTATTCTGATGATCTCGATACTGATTATGCTGTTTAAAGACTATCGTAAGCCGATTATCATTTTCTGCTGCATACCGTTGGTTTTTGTCGGTGTAGTCGCCGTGATGTTGCTGACAGGGAAGACATTCAATTTTGTGGCGATTGTCGGCACATTGGGATTGATCGGTATGATTATAAAGAACGGGATTGTGCTGATGGATGAAATTACGTTGCAGATCAGTCAGGGAGTAGAACCGGTCACTGCCTTGATCGATAGCGCCCAGAGCCGTCTCCGTCCGGTGATGATGGCTTCGCTGACCACTATTCTGGGAATGATTCCGCTGTTGCCCGATGCCATGTTCGGCTCGTTGGCAGCTTCTATCATGGGGGGATTGCTGTTTGGCACGCTCATCACGTTGCTCTTTATCCCGATTCTGTATGCATTATTCTTTCATATCAAAAAGACAGACAAATGAAAAAAGAATTTCTTGTAGCTGTTAGTGTTTTGTTTGGAATGGCGGCTTCTCTTTCTGTTTCGGCACAAGAGAAGCTCAGCCTGAAACAATGCCGTGAAATGGCTCTAAAATATAACAAGGAAATGGCTGCTGCCGATAAACAGACAGAGGCCGCCCGGCTGATGTCTCTCAGCTATAAAGCTAACTTCTTCCCCAATTTTACAGCAAGCGGAACCGGACTGTATAGTACGGCAGACGGCAGCTTGGGCATTCAGGGTGGAAATCTGCCGGTATTCCTGCCCGATCCCGCTACTGGAGAGTTGGTAACAAGCGGTTATGCTTATTTCCCCGGATTGAATCTGGACTATAAAGTCGGGACCGTCTATACAGGCGGAGTACAAGTGGAACAACCGCTTTATATGGGCGGAAAGATTCGCGCCGCCTATAAAATGTCATTGCTCGGCAAGGAAATGGCACATCTGAATGAGGAACTGACTGCATCCGAAGTGATTCTGAATACAGACAAGGCTTATGTGCAACTGGTGAAAGCCAAAGAAATGAAGAAAGTGGCGGAGAAATATCATGTGTTGCTCAATGAGCTGTTTCGGAATGTGAAGAGTGCCCATCAGCATGGCATGAAACCTCAGAATGATGTGTTGAAGGTACAAGTGAAACTTAACGAGAGTGAGCTGGCATTGCGCAAGGCGGATAATGCGCTCCGTCTTGCCGGCATGAATCTTTGCCATTATATCGGTCGGCCTCTGACAGCGGGGATTGATATCTCGGATGAATTTCCGGAAGTGGAGCAAGAGTGGAAGACACAGGTTGCCGATATCAGTGCCCGTCCCGAATATGGTATTCTGAATAAACAGATCGCCATGGCCGAGCAGCAGGTAAAGCTGAATCGGAGCGAACTGCTGCCACGTGTGGGAGTGAAGGGAAGTTATGACTATCTCCATGGATTGGAAATCAATGACGAAACTTTGATGAAAAAAGGATCATTCTCCGTCTTTCTGAATGTTTCAGTACCTCTGTTTCATTTTGGCGAACGTATGAATAAGGTGCGCTCTGCCAAGGTAAAATTGGAACAGACTCGTCTTGAACAGGAAAATGCCAATGAAAAGATGTTGCTTGAATTGACGCAGGCCACTAATAATCTGGATGAGGCCCGACTGGAATGCGAGCTTTCAGAACGTTCGCTGGAACAGGCGGAAGAGAATATGAAAGTCAGCGGCAAACAGTATGAGGTGGGATTGGAAACCCTTTCGGATTATCTGGAAGCGCAAGTTATGTGGCAACAGGCGTATCAGACGAAAGTGGATGCCCATTTTCAGTTGTATGTAAACTATGTGGCTTACTTGAAAGCGGCGGGACAACTGCAATAAAATTCTCAAACTATTCTCATCGCCTTGAGAAAAAATACTCATTGCGATGAGAAAAAATACTCATGCCTATGAGAATACTTTCTCAAAGGGGTGAGAATAATTCTGCTTCTACCAATCGTATTTCTCGATGTATATATCGAAGGTCGGTTCATATTTTATTCCGTGTTTTATGAAGATAGCGGCAATCTGTTTTTGTTCCTCGGGATGTAACAGGCGCTCTTTGTTACGGATACGATAATACATACTGCGCCCCATCAGAGAGTATATCTCTTTGCGTATGATGACTGCTGTGGCATGCGGGATGTTGTCGAGCAAATGATCCATTCCCGAGGCAAAGAGTGACGTGCGGAATGGTTTGAAAAAAGTACAGTTATTTTCGTTGCCTGTAATGTGAGATGGATTGACTACCGAATAATAAGGGAGGGTTTGGGGCATACATAATGTAGCCTGATAGCGGAGGCATTTGTTGTGGCGTGGGCATTTGTTGTGGGTACAGTATAAATAATTCTTAGGGATGTCATTAAAGTCTATCTGTGTGTTCATGATTCTTGAATGCTTTTATAGTTTGTTGTTGCTTTTAAAAAAGAAAGTCGTATTTACCGTTTTCTATGTCTATGACTATATTATTCAGAGTAGTGAGCAGAGGTGGTATACCTATTTTAATAGTATTGAAAATAGCTTCTGGATCAATAGCAGCATATTCATGTGAGAGAATATTGCGTAGACCTATTATTCGTTTCCAAGGAATTTTATTATTAGTTCACTATAAATTTTTCTTCTGTTAAATTATCGATTTGCCTAACCGTTTCTCCTATTGTCTGAAGGTACATACAGGTCGAATTAAATAAAACCATGCCAGAGTCGGAAGTTAAGAAGTCATGATGTGAATTTAGATGTTTCGTGGTTCTTTCGATGAAAGAACCTTGTTCTTCCACGAATCGTAACATTCCTACTATTTTTTCTTTAGATATAGATCGCATCTTGCTCTAAGCTTTTTCGGAAGAAATTACGCATGATAGCACCTGATGAAATAACATCCACTTTGGTGCTGAGTATCTTTTCTAAATCTTCCTTTATGTCCAATATTATGAAATAATTAGGTTCTTGTAACTTTATACAAATATCAATGTCGCTATTTTCGTCGTGCTCACCTCTGGCAGCGGAACCAAACAACCCTAAAGTGATGATTCCGTATTTCTCAGCATAGTGTGCCTTGAAATCGCGTAATATATCAAGTATTTCAGCAGTTGTTTTCATCTTTTATTCATATTCTGATTACTGGAACAAAGATAGCAATAATTTTGATATAAAGAAGAAATGAGGAGCGATAACCTGCTTTGATTTCTTATCTGTTAAATAAGCAGATGAAACCGTACAGAATCTATTTTGGTCTCTGATTTCCCCAAACATTTATTAGCCTCTTTTGTTGTTTTCCGAAAACTATTTGTAACTTTGTCATCGGAACGTAGCATACCGTTTAAAGGTGTGCGATTGCGCGTTTCCTCGGCTAATAGGAAATTGTAACGGATTTTTTTGATGTATGCCGGGAAGACGCCTGTACTTCTATGACTTCTCATAGGGTACGGGGTGTCTGCCCGTATACATCAGGTAGCCGTTACTACCTCCTATTAGCGGGATGTGACAGCTCCGTACTCTTTTATAATATAAAAGGTACGGAACTAGGTAAGAGTATTAACTTAGTTCCGTTTTTTTATGTCCTATTGGCTCACAACAAAACAAATGTCTGAAAGACATGGCGTTCAGGAAGCAACTCTGCGAAACTGGGCGAATCTCGGTTACATCACCAGTTCACGAATCAACAACCAGTTGTTTCTGGACGATGAAAGTCTGACTGCTTATCTCGAAGCTCACAAAAGGCTTGGATTGCAAGCAGATTATCTGGCAAAGATTGTGGAAGAGAAAAAGCTGGAACGCGACTTTATTATTTCCAGATATGATGATCTACTATATGTATTGCGAACACAGAAGACGTGTAAACCTCTATATGAAATCATTATTCGTGAACTTTCCCAATTGATTGTTCATCCCGGAGCCCGTGATATTTTCTATTCCATCTCTATGGGGGAATCAATAGAGAAAGTTGCCGGTCGGCATCGAATTACTTATGGCAGGGCGTTACAGATTTATAATTCTCATCTCAGAGGGTTGAAAGTAAGAAAGAACGTGCTGGCTACTTATCGGAAACATATTATAGATGCCCGTTTTCAGTCTTTGGCGGATAAAAGCAAGAATATAAATTTGAATCAGGAAGAAAGAATTCTCCAATTGTCTGTCGGCAAGGTGGCCAATACGAGGCTGACTAATGTCTTGTATAAAGAAGAAATCCGGACGGTAGGGCAACTGCTGGAATTAGTATCGGGAAAGGGATGGAGATGGCTGCTGAAAATGGAAGGCGTAGGGAGGGTTTCTTATGACCGCTTGCTGTCCAATCTTCAGTTGGCGGAAGTGGTCGATGAAAGTTTGGAGCAGATACTTTCCAGTCGCTCTGACAGATGATGAGGGGGGCAAAAGTCAATAGTATTAGGAGAGTTGCTACTGACTTTTGACATCTCCTCATCTCTTTGTGGTGATGATTCTTCCGTTTTTTTAGGGTAGACTACGCATTTGATTCTTTTGATTAAAAACGTTTTATCTTTATAAATTTATTCTGGTACCCCTCAAATATATGCTCTGACGTTTCATTTTCCAATTTCTCTTCAATAGCATTTACTATTGTGAAGAGGACGGTTTGCCCGTCTTCATTTAAAATCCTGAGGTTGGTTCTCTTTCCATCTATCTCTCTAATGTTCAGTAGTATGTAACCTTCTTCTTTAGAGGGGGTACATGAAGTCATCAGGAAATTGTCTTTCTCAAAATGGAAGGCTGAGTACTCTGTGGGTTTATGATTCTCTGTTCCTGTCGGCATTACCCGGGCATATAGAGGAATACGTGAGCTCCAGCCAAACTTGGTAGCAAGGTTGTTAGATGGGGCAACGGAAGAGGTCAGATGGTAACTCCAACGGAACTCTCCTTCTTGGGAAGCTTTGAAGTTGGTATTCCAGTAATTATTCATCACCCACGAGTAGACATGAGGCCTTTCGTACTGTTTCTGATATTGAAATTTTCCGAGGTTTATGTCTCCTAGTTGATAGAGGGGGATGAGGCTGCTTCCTATAATAATTTGCGCCCGATTATTTTGTACCGATACAAAGTTTTGAACAGTATTCCAGTCTGTAGATGTCCCTTCCAGTTGATTCTTGCCAGATATAACTGTTCCGCCCTGAACGTCGAATGCCAGTTTCCCTTCGGGCAGTTGGAAGGGAAATGCAACGTATATCCCTGAGGGCTCCGTCTCCGGCAGACGCTTGATTGCGTACTCCAGTTCTATTCGTTTGGTATCATGATATAATTTAATCTCCAGATTGACCCCAAATGCTTCGTCTGTTCCTGGAGATTTTCCCTGCAACAGGATACGTTGATAAATAGGTCCATTCGAACTGTCAATGATCCGGCACTCGCTCAATCCTGTTCTGTTGTAATTATAGATAAAAGCACCCAGTTCCCATGGAGACGAACTATCGACCAGTTCACAATTCAATTCTTTATCATACAAACTTTGGATCGTTCCTTTGTCCGGGTTGAGTTGTAGTTTGTAGAAATGATTTTCGATACTGGCATTGTTTATTGTAACAGTTCCTGTATCAGTAGACGGTTGTTTGAAGACAATCTCAAACGTCTTGTATCCCATAGGTGGAATATCCTCTGCGAAAATTGCATAGTAGCACCCTTCTCTGCGATAACGGATCGGTTGGACTTTCAACGAATGTCCTTGAAAGTCTGTTATTTCGAAGAATTGGTTTCGGGGGATCACTTCAAAATCAATATCCTTTCGTATATTTTATATCTTACTTTAATCCTAAGATTGGTTTGACAGGAAGTGAGGACTTTTCTCGTCCCCTTTATGAAATATTAGAAAGAGATTATCATGCGATAGCAAAAGTTTCTAAGGAAGATATAAGTGCTAGATTAGCCGATAAATATATTGCTAATAAACTTGAGATAAAGGTGGGAGATCCAATTCTTGTACGCAAAAGATTTGTTTATGATCCGGATGGATGCCCACTAGAATGGAATATAGGTTATTATCGTGCTGATAGTTTTACATATTCACTTGAGTTTGAAAGAAATATTTAATCTGTCATTACGATGTTGTTTGTTACTATCTCCGCCCGAATCCTGCTGAGCGACTGCGGTGTGATCCACAAATAAGATGCTATATGTTTTAGAGGTACATATTGCAATAATTCCGGTGTCTCTTTGATGAGATTCAGGTAGCGTTCCTTGGCCCGTGGACTTCCGGAGTTTATGAGCCAGTTCTCTTGTTGTAGGAATTGATGATCCATGAGTCGGAGTCCCAGGTTGGCAAGCCCGATAGATGAGGAAAACAACTGATTCAGGGCAGCGCGGGAGATACAGTAAGCCACGCTGTCACACATTGCCTGAATATTTACCAGCGAATAGGCGTTGTCTACATATCCCCAGACGGAGAAGGCAGCCTCTCCGTCCGAAGCGAACCAGATGGTTGTTTCTTCTCCGTCTTTGTGGTAATATGCCCGCCAGATTCCATTCCGTATAAAGTAAAGGTTACTATTCTTTGTCCCTTCTCGTACAATCAGTTCTCTTTTTTTGAAGTGTACTTCTTCCATGCAATCCAGTAAGGACTGCACATCGGCTTCCGATACTTTGTATCTGCTGCAAAGCTTTTTGATGAATGTTTCCATAGTGCAAAGATACTTATCGTCGGCGGACAATGAAGCGATCTTTGAAATAAATTCCGATAATATAGAGTGTCGTCAATAACTCTGCCGACGGAACAGCCAGCCAGATGCCCGGCACACCGAGAATGGGCGGAAGAACAAAGAAACCGATCAGCATAAATACGACACCTCGAAGAAGGGTAATGATAGTAGCTCTCTGTCCCCGTTCAATACTTTGGTAATAGCCGATTCCTATCATATTAATAGCAAAGAAGATGAAGCCGATGCCAAAATAGGGAATGCCGTTTACTGCAATGTCAAAGGCGGAATAGCTGCGGTCTATAAACAGTGCGACTATGTTCCGGCAACATAGCGTTGTGAGTATGAAAAAGCAGATTCCGCAAATCAAAGCTGTACGCAGCGAAAGACGCAGTGCCTTCCGTATACGTTCCGGCTGTCCGGCTCCGAAGTTATAGCTGATAATCGGCTGGGCAGATTGTGCAATCGCATTATATACCATAAATATGATGGGGAAAAAGTAACAGACAATACTGAAGGCAGCTACCCCGTCTTCTCCCAGATTCCGGATAAAGACATAGTTGCCGAGGAACATCATACAGGCAATGGACGCTTCGCTGACAAAGGCCGAATTTCCTAATTTTACCATATATCCTATGTTACGGAAAGTCATTCGCAGACTTTTTCTGCTTAGTTTGATTCGGTATAAGCGAAGGTCATGAGAGTAGTGCATGAGATAGACGAGTGTCATCAATCCTCCTACTACGGTGCCCAGGCTGGTGGCGAAGGCAGCGCCCATCATTCCCCAACCAAATTCGAAGATGAAGATATAATTTAACAGGATGTTGAGAATAGCTGCTGTGGCATTGCACATCATGGCATAGTTGGGCGAACCGTCCAAGCGGATATAGAACATGCCTATATTTAAAATTTCATAGAATACGAGGAAGGGTACATACCACGACATGTATTCTATTACATACGGCAACAATTTATCCGAACTGCCCAAGAAGCGTCCCAATGGCTCTACGAAATAGAAACACAAAGCAGACATGATGAGTATAAGAATCGCAGAAAAGACAAGTGCCTGAGTAATATTGATATTGGCTGCCTTACGTTTACCCTGCGATAGGTGAATGGAGGCGACAACCAATCCTCCGACTCCGAACATCAGTCCGATTCCGGCGGCAATCATAAAAAGAGGGGCTGTGATATTGACGGCGGCCAGTGCGTCGCTACCGATTCCTTTTCCTACGAATATTCCATCCGTAATAACGAATATCGCAGAGAAAACCATCCCGAGTACCGTCGGTACCAATAACTTACGGAATAGCGTGGATATGTCCATGCTGCCAAAATCAATGCTGTCTTTCATGACTTTCTACCTTTTATAATTAAAACGGGTGCAAAGGTAGAGGTATGAAAAGAGATAAAAATTACCATTTGGTAATTTTTATCTCTTCTTTCTGCTATTTATTGATCCATTCGTCAGAGAACCGGTATACAAAATCGATTTCTGCCGGGCTGGCTCCGCGTTGGCTGTTATATTTGAAGTGAGACTTCTCCGTTGGAGTGCCACTTGAAATATCATATACATATATATCACTATTTACATAGGTGGACTGTCCTACCCAATATTCTTCCGTAGTAGGGTGAATACCCATAATACCATAAATCGTTATGCTGGATTTCAGGAAGTTTACGTCGAAGCTCTGTGTAGTATAGTTGTAGCGGCTGGCACTGGTTGCGTTGAATGCGTCTGTATCCACAAAGTATAAGTTGGGCTGGGTGAAGCTTGCACAGAAGCCGACAGAAGGTGACCAACTTGCGATTGGAAGTTCGATCTCATCCGGCATATCCGTTTCGGAGAGTACATTGCCATCATGGTCAAGCGCTACCATTTTAGGAGAAGAGGTGAATGTCGGGCTGTAAAGGCTTCCTGTGTAAGTTGCGGCGAGCGGGCAATAGATATTTCCGTCTGCGCCTTTGGCGATACCCTTAATCTGATGTCCTTCGAATGGGATTGATTTGATAATCTGATCAGTGGCAGGATCGATGATAATTACTTTCTGTCCGCATCCCGCATACACCTTGCCGCGAGAATAAACCATGCGGCCTTTAGTAGCACCTGCTACAGTAAATGCACCGAAGCTTCCGTCGACTGTTGGTTCTACTTTTACAGCTCCATCGCTCAAAGTCAGTGCGGCGATACCTGAAGTGGCTTCCATACCCGATTCTGAATATTGAACGTATGCACGTGTCGGGCTGACTACTACTAAGTGTTGAGGCCACGTAGATTTACCTTCCGGAGTCATGATTACCAAAGGATCAGCGTATTCCATTTTAAATGTATGGGCATCGCATACCACGAAACGTCCGGCTCCTCCCTGGCTGCTACCGTTTTGAGCAATTATATAAATCTTTTCATTTGCCATATACATGTCCTGAACTACATTTCCTATTTCCATACCATTATTGGCATTTTCGAAAACGTTGCTGTATTCAACTCCGTTTTTATCATAAAAATAGATCGTTCCATTGGCACTACTCATATTGCCTTCACAGACTACGAAAGTACCTTTTGTATCAGTAAAGTCAATAGAAGCACATACTTCGATGGAAGCAAACATCGTATTCCCATTCTCGTGGATACCTACCAGAGTTACAATACCTCCATTGTAGGATTGGTCGGTATAAGCAGGAGCTTTTACTGTTAGTGTTTTTGCATTTTTGTTGAGAGTGAATGTCCACCCTTCTGGTTTCTTCAAGAAATCTACGCTGATTATTTTGTCCATATTCAGTGAAAGAGTTTTCTTTTCGTTGAAGTTGAAAACGTAGTAAGGACGTCCGTCGGTCGGTTTCACGAAAGAGAAACTGTTTACTCCTTTGGTGGTAGGTATGCTGAAACTGGTTCCATTTGTCAGAGTAAAGACAACTTCCATTTCTGAAGGGATCACTGACTGAAAGAAGGACTCGTTGGCCTTTACGTCTTTTCCAGTCGTATCTTTGAGCCGTTCTCCATCTACTGTCCAGTATCCGTCAGTATCAACACTTAGTTGTGGTGCTGCTCCGGTTACGCGGAGTTTTTGTCCGTCTACAAGCAGAAATTGGGTTTCTCCGTTTGCGGTGATTGTCCAGTAATAGATTCCATCTTCTGCTTTCACTCCGATTACAGGGGCATCTGCTCCCTTTTCTCCGTGTTTGACGATAATCGTTTTATTGTCGCTGAAAGTAATCTTTATACCTTCGTCCGTTTCTTCATAGTTGGTGATAAACTTGGCATTCTCGTAAGCCGAAACGATTGTCTGAAGATTGCTGAGGTTTTCTTTTAACTGAGAGAGTTCGGTTTTTATCCCCTTCACTTCATCCCATAACTCATCGTCGTTGTAACATCCTGCAATTAGAATACTAAAAAGGGCGAAGGTCATCAGTCTGACTGCCCAGAAACGCATTTGCTTTCTCATAAATGTAAATTATTTGATATTAAACAAAAAATCCCCGTTTGTTTAGATAGCTATAATCTACACAAACGGGGACACTAATATCTATATCAAATAAAATATAAATGCTTATTTTCTATTTGACCGTAACCCGAAATCCCGCAGGTGTAAATCAGAGCATCAAGGCAGGTCTTCTGACTCATCTCTTCTGACAACACCTTCCCAGGTTTGTGAACCCAGTGGTTTCAAGTTGCAGTTTTGCTCTGACAGGCAGAGCCAAGATTTACAGCAGCAGGTTCTGTTGCCGGTTTGCACGGCATTCCCTTTTCATTCCTTAACAGTATGTCCACTGTTTTCGGAAACCTTAACGCTACAAAGGTATAAAGTTTTGTTAATATCTTGTTTGTTTTATCAAAAGAATTTTTGTTTGTTCTGATATTGAATCGTTTACAGGTCTTTTTGTATATCTCCGAATATTCCGCTTACTAACAGTAAGTATTCCGGCATCCTGTCTTTATCTCCCCATTTTAATTCAATATGTAGTAGTTCGGATGCTGTTTTACCTATATCGAACCCACAGGCTTCCAGTGACGGACGTACCCGTTCGGGATATAGGCAAGGTTTTCCTTCTGTGCGTGTACATGTGGGGCAGAGCAGGCAAGAGCCGGGAAAGAATGCACGTCCTTTATACGTTTTTTCCATTTCCAGCAGTAATTCATCTGTCCGTTTCCGTTCAGTCTCCATTATTTCTTTACCGAAAGAGATAACATCTGTAATTCTTTCCGGATATAGAGGAGTTATTTTCGTCCCGATAATCAAAGCTGTTTGGCATTGGGAAAGGTAATGATCTACATTGAATGAGAATGGAGGACATGCCCAATAAGTGTTATAGCGGGTGCATTGCCGGCAGAATCCGATAAATTTTTCGGCATCCCGATAGTTTGCCATGTATTCGGCAACGGGAATGGTAGCGGTAAAGTCTTCAGCAATATAGTCTTCTCTTGTTTTCATATCACAAAGATATAGTTTATTTTTGTACTGCGGTTATTAATCATTCAGAGGAAAATCAGATGGAAAAAGGATACATTCATATTTATACGGGTGATGGAAAAGGAAAGACGACGGCAGCATTCGGCCTGGCAGTCCGTGCCCTTTGTGCAGGTAAAAGCGTATTCATCGGGCAGTTTGTCAAAAGCATGAAATACAATGAAACCCGTATGGTTGAAAAGTTCGACCGGATTTCGATAGAACAGTTCGGCAACGGATGTATGCTGACCCGTGAAGCTACGGAAGCAGATATCCGTGCGGCACACGAAGGGTTGACAAAATGCAGGGATGTTCTGCTTTCCGGAGAATATGCAGTCGTTATATTGGATGAATTGACCATTGCCCTCTTTTTAGGTTTATTGGAACTGGATGATGCGTTACAACTGTTGCGTAGCAAGCGTCCGGAAACGGAGGTCGTTATTACCGGACGCTATGCACCGCAGGAGTTGATTGATATAGCCGATCTTGTCACCGAAATGCGGGAAGTAAAGCATTATTATAAACAAGGCGTATTGTCGCGTGACGGAATAGATCGTTAGCAAAGCTATCCCAACGATAGAATCAATAATTGTGCCGTCAGCACCCGCAGAAACATGGTAAGCGGATAGACTGTAGCATAACCTACGGCTGGTGCATCGCAGGAAGTGAGGTCATTGGAGTATGCCAGTGCCGGCGGGTTAGTGGTAGAGCCTGCCAGAACACCGATTAACGTGAAGTAATTCAGCTTGCAGTAATAACGTCCTACCAATCCCGTAATCAGAAGAGGCAGAATGGTGATGATAACTCCGTAACCCACCCATATATATCCTCCGCCATGAATGATGGTATCTACGAATCCTTCTCCTGCTCCCAGACCTACACAAGCGAGGAAAATGGAAATACCGATTTCACGGAGCATCAGGTTGGCACTTATGGTAGTGTAAGTAATCAACTTATATTTCGGTCCGAAACGGCTGATCAGAATAGAGACGATGAGCGGACCACCTGCCAGTCCCAGTTTCACCGGTTGGGGAATACCCGGGAAGGCAAAAGGAATACTCCCCAGAATACAACCCAATGCGATACCTATAAAAATAGGAATCAGATTAGGGTGATTCAGGCGCTTCATTGAGTTACCCAGTACTTTCTCGGCATGAGCAACGGCAAGCTCGGTACCAACGATGGTGACACGGTCGCCCATTTGCAACTGCAGCTGCGGGCCGGCAACCAAGTCCACTCCCGAACGGTTGATGCGGGTAATGCTTGCTCCGAAGTTATTTCGTATTTTCAGTTGTGAGAGAGTCTTGCCGTTGAGTTCCGGTTTGGTTATCAGGATGCGGCGTGAGATGAGCTGTTTGTTCAGCTGTTCCCATTCCATTTTAATTTCCTTGCCGAAGAAGATGGTGATTGCTTCCACATCAATCGGTGTAGAGATGACTAGGATAATGTCTCCTACATGTATGACCGTTTCAGAGTTGACCAATTTTGTTTCTCCTCCTTCACGGTGTTTGATACGTGAAATGACGAACTTACGATTCAATAACGGACGAAGTTCTTTAATCTTGATACCGTCTACCGATTCGTTTCTTACCTCGATGGAGACAGGACGTACGGTAAGTTCCTGTAAATGTCCCAAGCCTACTTCCGCTTCTTTTTCTTCCTGTGCGGTATTGATGCGCAGAAGATATTTCAAGGCGAGCAATGACAGGATGATGCCTACGACACCCAGCGGATAGCTGACAGCATATCCCAATGCTATATCGGGGGCGTCTATACCGTTCAGGTCACTGTTGGCCTGCTGTGCAGCTCCTAGTCCGGGGGTGTTGGTGACGGCTCCGGACAAGATACCGACCATGGTGGTAATCGGAGTTCCGGTAGTAAAGTGGAGAATAACGGTGATTCCTACTCCCAATGCCACTACCAGCACAGCCAGCATATTCAGCGTGAAACCTCCTTTCTTGAAGGCCGAGAAAAATCCCGGTCCTACTTGCAGACCGATAGAGTATACAAACAGAATCAATCCGAACTCTTTCAGGAAGTGGAGCAGGTGCTCGTCCAGATTCATGTTGAAATGACCGAATACGATTCCGACAAAGAGTATCCAGGTGACTCCCAGAGATACTCCCCGCACTTTAATTTTTGCCAGGATGATTCCGAACGCTATGGTCAGCGACAGAATCAGCACGGAGTGTGCCACTCCGCCACCCCAAAGGTTGGGGTAACCTTCGAATAAATTTCTTAGAACTTCCATTTTGATTTTTATATTATATCATGATATTTTGTAGTGTTAAAAGTATCCCCGGAGAAATCACTTCTACAGGGATACACACACATTGAGTATGACGACTTTGAGGCGTCTCTTTAGTTATTTGTAATAGAGAGAATCATTCACTTAAATTTCTTCCGTTGATGTCGGGCGGAACATAGTCTCTATTTTTGCTGATATTAATGATGTCAGCAATTTGATTTGCATATTGTTTTTCCATAAACGGTTTGTTTACATTATTACTGTCTTTCTATCCCACGAGTAAAAACAGTTGTCAAGATACTGAATGGCAGGTCTTCTGACTGACTTCCTCCCTGATGCCTTCCCAACTTGGCATTATCATAACAAGTCAGTGGCTAAAGTAATTATCAAGAAGTTGAACGAAGCTTCACAGCAGCGGGACTGTCCGGGATTTTCACCCGATTCCCTTTTAATTCAGACAGTTGATATGGCTATCTGAAACCAATTCACGGGCAAAGATAAGGAATTTATGGAGAAACCAGATGGATAGCATGTATTTATTTCATGTGGGGTCATTCCTGTTTGATACGCACCCGCATTTCTTTGGCGTCAAACGTAATTGATTCGTTACGGAATAGTCTTTCTATGTGGCCGCTGGCTATCATTTCAGAGGTGGAAAGGGTATATAATTGCGGATTATCAATTAGCATGATAGAGTCGCAAAGTGATAGGGCGATATCGAGGTCGTGTGTGGAGAACAGGATGCATTTGCCTTCTTCCTGTGCCAGTCTTTTCAGGAGCAGGCAGAGTTCGTAGCGGTTGGGCAGGTCCAGAAAAGCGGTTGGTTCGTCAAGCAGGATGACGGGGGTATCCTGTGCGAGGGCACGCGCTATCATGATTCGTTGGCACTCGCCGTCGGACATTTTATCCATTGTCTTTTCTGCGTAGTCGGTCATGCCGACCAGTCGCATGGCATTGTCCACCCGGCTTTGGTCTTCCGGTTGTAACTGTCCGATCCAGTTGGTGTAGGGGGCACGGCCCAATGCTACTACGTCTTTGCAACGCAGATTGGCGATGCGTACTTTATCGGTGGTTACAAAGCTGATGTTTCGTGCCAGCTTTTCCGGTTTCAAGGAGGTTATATTCTTTCCTTGCAGGATGATTTCTCCCGATTGAGGCTTTTCCAGTCCCATCATGGCACGGAGCAGGGTACTCTTTCCTGTTCCGTTGCGTCCCAGCAGTGCAACAAGTTGTCCGCCTGTGATCCGGGCGTTTACCGTTTTCAACAGCGTACGCTGTCCGTATCCTAGTGTCAGTTCTTTAAGCTCGATCATTTGATTATACGCAAGTTTTTAGCTATTACCCATAAAATAACCGGAACACCCAGCAGGGCAGTGATACAGTTGACCGGAAGCAGAAACTTCTTGGCGATGATGTCGCAGAGAAGCATGCTGATGAATCCGGTCAGCATGGTGCCGGGGACGAGTATTCGGTGGTCGGCATTGTTAAACAGTAACCGGGTGACGTGCGGAACAGCCAGTCCGATGAAACCGACAGGGCCACAGAAGGCGGTGACCGTTCCTGTGAGCAGTGCGGTGGATATGAAAATAAAGGTACGCGAGCGCTTGATATTCATTCCCATGGTCCGCGCATAGTTCTCGCCGAGTAACAGCAGATTTAGTGGTTTGATGCAGGCTACGGAAATCAGCAGCCCCAGGCACAGCATCGGAATCATAATTCCTAGTTGAGTGGCTGTAATGTGGCTTAATGATCCCATTGACCAGAGCGTGAACATTTTCAGTTGTTCGGCAGAACTCAGGTATTGCAGTATCTGGATGATGGCACCTGCCACATATCCGATCATGACCCCCATAATCAGTACACCGAGAATATTTTTTACTTTCCGGCTGACAATGGCTACTCCCAATAAAATGGCAGCTGTTCCTACCCAGCCCGAGCCGACGATACCCAGCGATTGAAGGACCGGAAACTCCGTCCATCCGAGCAGCGGAGCTCCTAGTATAAAGAGCGCTACTCCCAATCCTGCACCGGAACTAACTCCCAGCAGGTAAGGATCCGCCAATGGATTCTGGAATACCGTTTGCATCTGCAGACCGCTAACGGAGAGCGCCACACCTATCAGTGCCGCTACCACTACCCGTATAAACCGGATGGAAAGGAGAATGTTGCGTGTCATTTCGTCGCATTCGCCTCTGGTGAGTACAGCCCATACTTTAGAGATGGGGATATACGTATCTCCGGTTGCCATATCTATCAGTAATAATAGTACGGCAACCATACTTAGCGTAATGAATAAGAGGGCGGTACGTTTGTGGGGCTGTTTCATTCCAGATGCCTGTAGTAATAGAGTGAGTCGGATACAAGTTCAGGGTGGAAAATATGAATCAGATCGCGCAGTACTATGTCGGGACGTATTACTGCCGATTCCCAGTACTCGTTACCACCGGTAGCGGTCAGTCGCAGATTGTTGTTGTATGCAGTCTTTTCGCGAACGGATTTCGCATCAGTGAATTTAGGATTGACGGCTTTCAGTTCATCCAGTGTAGAAGCCATGCCGACATTAATCCAGTAGTCAGCTTTTTGTATCAGTCCGTAGGCAGTTTCCAGTCCGATGGGGGCGGAGCTGTTGGAAGTGTTCTCCTTATATATATAGTCTGCTCCTGCGTCGTTTACCAGTTGTGCCATATAGCTTTTGGTGGAAGGCATTATCCAGCTATCGTTCCAGGGGGTATTGAACATTACGGTAGGGCGCTGCTCTACCGATGCCGTAAGGTCTTTCAATGTCTGATAGCGTTTCGGAATTTCGCTGAATATTTCGATTCCTTTTTCACGGCTGTCCGTCAGTTCGGACAGAGCAACCATCCATTCGGCTTTGCCGAGCGGTGATTCTTCCAGATATTCGCCTACATACATATAAGGTATAGAGAGTTCTTTCAGTTTGTCCGTTACAGCGGTTTGTGCGTCTCCGATGCCGTATAGCAATACAACGTCGGGTTTCAGGCCCAGCAATAGTTCATAATTCATTTCCGGACCCATGTCTTTAATGGAGTCTTTGTGCGCAATGATATACGGATTGGATACGTAGTCGATGCCCGATACGGCTACAATTCGGTCTGCCTGTCCCAGCGCGTCGAGCATGGCGATGTAGGAAGAAGACATACATACAATCTGTTTTGCTCCGGCAGGAATGGTGGGACCTGTGAATCCGGCGGGTGCCTGTTCGCCATTTCGTGATATGAAGTAAGACATTTCTACATCTTTGGCTCCCTGCCACGGGTTGAATACTTGTATCAGGGTGCTTTGAACGTTGTCTGCACCCAATATTTTAAATCCGGAAGCATATTCCGGTGTATATATATCCTGATTGAATGCTTCGAGAGAAGTCTTCTTGTTTGATACGCAACTTACCAGTAATAGCAAGGAAGCCAGTATGAAAGCGGAGATGGATTGTTTTATCATTTTATTTACATTTAGTTGTAACTGTCTTGTGAACATGTGATGCAAATATATTAATTGTTTTCTAATATGTCATTATTAAGTCTCTATTAAATTAGTTTTAGGCTTCCTCTCCAAGTGAATTAAACATAGGTTTTGCTCCCATGCTCTCACTTTCTGCCTGTATCGCTTTGTTCATCGGCGTTTCAGCTGTGGTAGCAACTGTGGTGGCAGAGTGGGAGCAAGCTGTTGCTCTCACTCTGCATCGCCTTGCAATATGTGGTTTTCTTAATGTTATTGTTTGATTTGCAGGGTGTTAACGCCTGTTGTGTCAACTATTAATGATTGACATGTCAGTCGTTAATAATTGAGAAATCAGGTGTTAATAGCTGATGACTCATGTATTCTTGACTGAAAAATGATTTAGTACTTACTGAAAGAACAGGTTAAGCGAAATTGTAGCTATGGTCAAGTTAATCAAATGGATAGGTGTTTCAGAAAGTTTCAAGCGCTTGAAACACTTTGTTTCACCGTATGAAACACTTTGTTTCATTACTTGGAACACATTGTTTCAAGGCATGAAACAAAGTGTTTCAACGGTTGGAACTGATCTTGGAACTATTCTTCATTCATCATTTCAATAGTTCTTCATTCAAACTGGCGTTCAGTCGAAAAAATGGAAGATTAAGGCGTTAAATAAACGGCAAAAAAGATAAAACATAAAAAAAAGATTTATCTTTGCAAATGTAATGGTTCCTGAAAAGATTATTTCGTTCAGGATGAAAAGGGAATCCGGTGAGAATCCGGAACAGTACCCGCTGCTGTAAGTCCCCCTTAATGATTATCGTATTTTTGCCACTGGTGTAGACACTGGGAAGGCGCGATAATTGGGACGAGTCAGAAGACCTGCCATAACTAGGATAGATTTACACCTGCGGGATTGAGATCAGGTTGTGGTCAGATACGAAGTCATTCATATTTGGTACCTCATATAGCCCCGTTTGTGTAACTCTTACACAAACGGGATTTTTTTTTGTGAGAGTTAACATATTATTCATTTAAATGAATGAGTTATGAAAAAGAATTTGAATTTCTTGATGGGTGCTGTCTTATTGATGGCAACAGTGTTGTTTGCCAGTTGTAATGCAGAAGATGATTTTCTCGTATCCCCGGTGGATTCTACAGGTGCTGTAACACGTTCGGTTACTACCGATCCGTATGTTATTGATTTTGCTAATGTACCCGCAGCTTATACCGCTTCGGATAAATACGGTGCTAATCTTTATACCGGAGGTGCGGGGCAAATCACTGAAGGCTACAAGGTACAATTAGGCAACAGTGGAACGTATGTACAGTTTCCTGTTAATTATCTCGAACAAGAATGGGGAGAAGAACCCCGCCCGTGGCAATATGACTATTGGAATGGCGGCTTGGCTGTTTCGGATTATACGGATATTACTGACGGTACCTATTTGAATCAGTGTAGCGTATATAACGGAGGAATAGCTGGTGTAGATAATGATAAGTTCGTTGTAGCCTACGGATATAGCGATTTTTACAATGATCCGCTTTCTACCTATGACAAATGCGCAAAGATCTATCTGACAGATGCTACCGGCTATACAGTTGTGGAAGAAGGAACACCGGTTGAGGGAACAGTAAAAACAGGAACTTTCAACAGTGTATATGTCTGCAATACGACTTATTCGCAAATTGTCATGCGGGATGGTAATTCATTTACGACTGGTGGCAAATCACTCGAAGAGCAGGAAGGTTGGTTCAAGGTTGAATTCATCGGCTTCGCATCGTCCGATACTTCTGTGGCTCCTACGGGTAAAGTCACTTATTATCTTGCCAATTTCGATAAGAGTAAAGAAGAAGAGTCAGGCTTACACGGCGAAATTCGGACCGGCTGGAATCAGGTTGACCTGACAGATCTCGGAACGGGTGTTCATATGGTTGTCGTTAATTTTGTCGGTAGTGACAAGAGTGATTACGGATTGAACACACCGGCATACTGTGCGTTAGATAACCTTTCCATTTCATTGTAATTTTGAAATCTTTAAATAAAATCAGTTATGAGAAAGTATTTATTGCTCCCTCTATTATTAGCGCTTGTCATTTCTTGTAATAAAGACGATGTTATAACGCAGGAAAATGAAAATCCTCTTATTGAGCTCGACAGCGAAACGGGTGTTTACGTTGTTAAGGTGGGAAAAGAAGTCAAGGTAAATCCTACTTATTCAAATGTTGACTTTGCGGTTTATTCATGGAAGTATAACGGTCGGATTATTTCGGATAGCCCTTCATTGACTTATACTTTCAATCAATCTGGTTCATATTATGTGACTATCCGGGTGGATACCCCCAAAGGTAGTTCCGAAGAAGAAATCCGTATGGAAGTGAATGAACTCGCTCCGCCGGTTATCTCATTAGTTGTTCCGACCGGTGGGCTGAATGTGCTTGCCGGCCGCGAACACAAAATAACACCGGACATTCAGAATGCGGAAGGAGCGATATTCCGGTGGACTCTGAACGGGAAAGAAGTAGGTACAACTGCCGAATATACTTTCAACGAGCAGGAGTTAGGCTCCTATAAACTAGTACTTTATGCGAAAAATGAAGATGGCGATACTTCGAAAGAAGTAGTGGTCAATGTAGTAGACAAATTATCGGCTGATGCAACCATTGTTGCTCCGTCATTTTATACAGAAAACCTCGTAAAAACAGTTGCTTTGGGGCGTACTCTTTATCTCCGACCGTATGTTAACATATCGTCTGTCGCCAATTATCAATGGAGTCTGGATGGAGAACCTATCAGTGGAGCCAATTCACTGATGTATGCATATACACCCGAAGCGAAGGGAGAACATACGCTGACCTTTGCTCTTTCTTACGGAAACAGTGCTGCTCAGAAACGGATCACACGCAACATTAGCGTGACAGGTACGGATAAAATATCGTTGGATATTCCGGTTGCATGCATTGATGCATCCGAAAAGCGTCCTTACACGGAAGGTTGTTCGTTGAATAGTAATAAGGTATATGAATTTATACCGGCACCCGGACAATTCGTGAATGAGACGAATACAGCCGGATATACCGGGACGGAATCTACACAGGAGGCAGCTATCGCCTATGCGGAAAATAGACTGGCAACCACTTCCTATGTTTCACTCGGTGGCTGGGGAGGTTATATTGTCGTAGGTTTCGACCATAGCATCGAAAATAAGGGCGGCTATGACTTTTCTATCATAGGCAACGCATTTGAAGGATCGTCCGAGCCGGGTATCGTATGGGTGATGCAGGATGTAAACGGAAACCAACTGCCTGATGACGAATGGTACGAACTGAAAGGTTCTGAATATGGAAAGAACGGTACTATTCAGGATTATGCAGTGACTTATTATCGTCCCGGTGGTGCAAAAATGGCAACTCAGTGGGCTGATAACCAGGGAAATGTAGGAGAGGTAGATTACCTCGGGGGATATCATCCTCAGGCTTACTATTATCCGCTCTGGATTAAGGAAGATTCTTATACATTGTATGGAACGCGGTTAAAATCTAAAACCGTAGAGTCTCGACCGGGATTCTGGGAAAATCGGTCGTTCGAATGGGGATATGCTGACAATGTAGGCGATGATATGCCTTCGAAAGACAATCCCAATGCCTCGTCTATCAGTAATTATTTCAAGATATCGGATGCTGTAAATTTGGATGGATCATCGGCGAATCTTACGCATATTGATTTCATCAAAGTGCAGACCGGCGTCAATGCTAAAGCGGGATGGCTGGGTGAGAACTCAACAGAAGTTTACGGATTTACAGATGAAAATAATAAGAAATAGAAATGAAACAATTATTCAAGATATTGATGATGGCGGTTTTTGCTACGGCATTTATCGCTTGTAACGACGATGACGGCGTCTCTTTTGTCGGCAAAGATAATTATATCGTCGCATTTTCACTTACAGTAGACGGGGTGACATACGATGCTTCTATTACCGAAGGTAAAATCAAGGTAAGCATACCTTATAATGTATCTCTCGAAAATGCGAAAGCATCGTATACGTTGAGTGAGAATGCCCGAATCAACCCCGATCCGGCAGAAATCACCGCATGGGACGAAGAATGGCAGTTTATAGCTACGGCGGATAACAAAGAAAGCCGTGTTTATCATTATACCTATGAGTATAGCGATATTTCCAAGAGCGGAAATGTCGTGTTAGAGACACAGGCTGACGTTGATAAATTCAAAGCCACACAGATCAATAGCATCGACGGTAACCTGACAATTGGTACGGATAACGGTGACGGTATTGAAAATCTTGATGGGCTCTCCAACCTGGAGAGTGTAACCAACTCTATCATTATCAAATCATCTTATAAGGGACAAAATTTGGAAGGATTAGCCTCGCTCAAACATGCAGGCAGTATAAAGCTCGGTACTCTTTATAAAATGTCGGACAATGAAACGCTTGAGGATATTGCATTACCGGCATTGGAGGAAATTACCGGTGACTTGATTTTGCGTAATGCCCTGGTTAAAAATATCAATCTGCCATTATTGGCATCAGTCGGAGAAACATTTAATATCACGACAGATAACCTTACCTCTGTCAATGTCAATATGCTCTCCTTCATAGGTGATGATCTTACGCTAATCGGTTCGACTACTGCTACGGAAAGTTCCGATATCGAATCAATCGTTTTCCCCCAGCTCAAAAAAGTGGGTGGAAACATGACAATACAGTACCAGAAAAGCATGACATCTATTTATTATCCTGTGTTGGAGGAAATCGATGGAATGACAACTCTTGATCAATGTTCTCAGATGCCGGGGCTTGTATTTCCGGAATTGGTTCGTTCCGGTGGTTTCACATTTACTCAATGCTCGGCTTTGTCGGATATTCAGGCTCCTGAAATGCTAAAGAGCGGGGAAATCTATATCCGAAATTGCAGCAACGTTAACAACATTGATTTTTCAAAAATGACAGAAGTCGATGGAGATTTATATTTAAACAGTGGAACAATAAAAGATCTGACAGGCTTTGCTGCTTTAGAGACAGTCAATGGAGTGTTTACTTTGACGGGGGTGAAGAACGTCTCCGATTTTTCTTGCCTTTCTCATCTGAAAAATGTAAAAGGATTAAGCTTAGGGGGTGTCGGGATTACGGAACTTGATCTAAGAGGAATTGACTTTAATGGAGGAGAACTTCGGCTCACATGTGAAAAATTAGCCACTGTGAAAGCGGACGATACATTCAATGGTAGCATTTATATTAGACCGGATAATACCTCGCGAATTACTTCTTTTACTTTTGAGGGCTTTTCTGTAATCAATGGTAATTTCGAATCGGGGAATTTTAATTATGTCACAGCATTCACATTGCCGATGAAAATCATAAAAGGAGATGCGATTATTGCAATTAGTGGGGTGACAGCTGCTCCAGTTAAAGACATTGATATCCCAAATTTGACAGAAGTCGGGGGGAGTCTTGCTATTCAGCAAATACCTAAGGCGGCTGCCAAGTGTTCTTTTGGTAGTCTTATGAAGGTTGGCAAGTCTCTGAATATGAAGGTCACGTCTTTAAGATGTGGTGTAGAAATGCCTAAGTTGCAATCTATCGGGGAAGCCTTCACTTCAGAAGAAAATAAGGTGTCGACATGGCAGATTAGTGATGAGGAAGAATTTAACTATCCGGAACTGACTATTATCAATGGTAGCTTGACTATTAATACTGGTGCGAAAACTGATTTTAAGATAGAAAAATTTTCGTTTCCTAAGTTGAGGGCGATTGAGGGTGGACTGACAATATCACCGACGCGAATTACAGATGCGTATCGAAATGAGGCGCTCACCACACTTGAATTCCCATCATTGGAAAGCGTCGAAAGCATCAAAATAGTAAATCAGAATGCCTTAAAGAATTTTAGTACGTTTGCGCCGTTATTTACCAAAAATATTCTTACGGAGACTTCGCAATGGAGCGTGTCTACATGTGGCTATAACCCTACTTATGCAGATATGAAAGCGGGGAAGTATGAAGAACCATAATAGTCGCTGATCGAAAAGAGAATGGAGTGCCCGATTATAAACGGACACTCTTTCTTGCGTTTAATGGTATCCTCATCAAGTCCGTAGCGCGATTGTAGTAACAAATGAATTTATATATTATAGGAGGTAACAATGAATCGAATTTCAAAATTGCTCGTTTTTCTTGTTTTGATAGCCTTTACCGGTTGCATGGAATGGGATTACGGTAAAATGGAAGACTTCTCCGCAACAGGGGAAGGGCTTTTTATTACAAACGAAGGTAATTTCCAGTATGGGAATGCTACTTTATCCTATTATGACCCGGAAACGAAAACTGTGGAGAATGAGATTTTCTACCGGGCTAATGCCATGAAGCTGGGTGATGTAGCCCAATCGATGACAATCCGCAACGGCGTTGGCTGGGTGGTGGTCAATAATTCTCACGTCATTTACGCTATCAATATTAATACATTTAAAGAGGTAGGACGTATAACGGGGCTGACTTCTCCACGTTATATCCATTTCCTCTCGGACGAGAAAGCCTATGTCACGCAGATATGGGATAACCGCATTTTTATAGTCAATCCCAAGACTTATCAGATTACCGGATATATTGATTGTCCCGACATGACTACAGAGTCCGGATCGACGGAGCAAATGGTGCAATATGGTAAGTACGTGTTTGTGAATTGCTGGTCGTATCAGAACCGTATCCTGAAGATAGATACAGAAACGGATAAGGTGGTGGATCAACTGACTGTGGGGATACAACCTACATCATTGGTACTGGACAAAAATAATAAGATGTGGACAATAACCGATGGGGGCTATGAAGGCAGCCCGTATGGCTATGAAGCTCCGTCGCTTTATCGGATCGATGCCGAGACGTTCCAGGTTGAGAAACAGTTTAAATTTAAACTTGGCGACTGGCCTTCCGAAGTGCAACTGAACCGGGAAGGTGATATGCTTTATTGGATCAATAAAGATATATGGCAGATGTCTGTCGATGCTGACCGTGTCCCCGTGCGTCCATTTCTTAAGTATAGTAATACGATATATTATGGGTTGACGGTCGATCCGAAAAATGGTGACGTATATGTGGCAGATGCCATTGATTATCAGCAAGACGGCATTGTATATCGTTATACGAAGGAAGGAAAATTAATAGACCAATTCTATGTAGGGATTATTCCCGGAGCATTTTGTTGGAAATAACCAAAAGGGAAATATATGGGAAAAAAGACGAAATGGATCATTTTTACTATAGCTGTCATGTGGGGCATGCCTATTGTTCTCCGGTCACAGCAAACGGAAAATAAGCAAAACTGGGCGGAAAGAGGAATACGGCTTCGTGAAGTTGAAATCAAGGCCAAGCGCCCAATGAAAGATATCGGCGTGCAGAAAACAGTGTTTGACTCACTTGTCCTGAAAGAAAATATAGCTTTGTCGATGGCTGATGTGCTCACATTCAACTCTTCTATCTTTGTGAAGAATTACGGACGCGCTACGCTCTCGACTGTTTCTTTTCGTGGAACATCGGCTTCACATACGCAGGTGACATGGAATGGAATGAGAATAAATAGCCCGATGCTGGGTATGACCGACTTTTCTACAATTCCATCTTACTTCATAGACGATGCTTCTCTGTTGCATGGCACTTCATCTGTCAATATGGTGGGCGGTGGTTTAGGTGGTTTGGTACAACTTTCTACTATACCTGCCGATCAACAAGGATTTGGTATGCAATATGTTCAGGGAGTTGGTTCCTATCGGACGTTTGACGAGTTTCTACGTCTGACGTATGGAGACAAGCATTGGCAGGTATCGACCCGTGCGGTCTATCAGTCTTCACCTAATGATTTTAAGTTCCGCAACCGCGATAAGAAAGAGAATATCTATGATGATAATTATACGATTATTTCACAATATTATCCGGTCGAACGTAATAATAATGCGTCATTTAAGGACTTACATCTTTTGCAAGAGGCGTACTACAACACAGGTAAGGGTGACCGTTTCGGACTGAATGCATGGTATATTAACTCTAACCGGGAATTGGGACGGTTGACGAGCGACCAGAGTGACGGAACTCGTTTTGAGAATCGTCAGCGGGAGCATACATTGCGCAGTGTTCTGTCGTGGGATCATACACGCGAAAACTGGAAGTTGGGGACGAAAGCCGGTTATATCTATACATGGATGGCGTATGATTATAAAAATGATAAAGGGAATGGAGATATGGCTTCCATGACTCGTTCGAGAAGTAAAATCAATACTCTTTACGGGCAAGTGGATGGTGAGTATTTTCTAACGGAAAAGTTACTTTTTACCGCCGGGCTGTCGGCACATCAGCATTTTGTGAAAAGTTCGGATAAAAATATCATTACCCTGGTTGGCAATCGGGCGGTGGTCGGTTATGATAAGGCACGTGTAGAACTTTCCGGTACTGTATCGGCAAAATGGCGTCCGATAGAACGCTTGGGGATGTCAGTGGTATTGAGGGAAGAAATGTACGGTGATAATTGGTCGCCGATTATTCCTGCTTTTTTCGTCGATTATGTTCTGTCGAAAAAAGGGAATATAACAGCTAAAGCCTCCATAACACGCAATTATCGTTTTCCTACGTTAAACGACCTTTATTTCCTGCCGGGAGGGAATACGGATTTAAAGCGTGAGAGCGGGTTTACTTATGAAGCCGGATTGTCATTTGCTGTGAGTAAGGATAATGTTTACACCTTGTCCGGTTCAGCTTCGTGGTTTGATCAACATGTCAATGACTGGATTATTTGGTTACCCAATTTTAAAGGGTATTATTCTCCTCTTAATATCAAAGAAGTGCACGCTTATGGTATAGAAACGGAGGCGGATCTCGCATTACGGTTGGCTAAGAACTGGAAATTGGGAGTACATTCTACTTTTGCCTGGACCCCTTCGATTAATGAAGGTGAACCGATGAGTTCGGCTGATCAGTCATTGGGAAAGCAGCTGCCGTATGTACCGGAATATTCGGCTACGTTGTCAGGCAGACTGTCTTATCGTAGTTGGAGCTTGTTGTATAAGTGGTGCTATTATAGTGAACGCTATACCATGACAAGTAATAAAAAAACATTGACGGGGCATCTCCCTCATTACCTGATGAGCAATGTGACTCTTGAGAAAGGATTTTCACTCCGTTGGGCAGATTTGTCATTGAAAGGAACAGTCAATAACTTGTTTAACGAAGAATATCTCTCGGTATTGTCTCGTCCGATGCCGGGAATTAACTTTGAATTCTTTATTGGCATCACGCCTAAATGGGGAAAGAAGAAATAAGTGTATTTGATAATGCTGTTTTCTTATTAGATACAAAATATTAAAAGATTATACTGGAATTAAAATCTCTATTGTTTTGTGGTATCTTTGTAATATCCTCAAAACGATAGAGATTTATTTTTAGATATGTAGAGATGGAAAAGAAGAAACTCAACTCTTTTATGCTTGCCGGAACAGGGAGCGATGTAGGTAAAAGTGTATTGGCTGCGGCTTTTTGCCGCATTCTGAAACAAGACGGTTATACTCCTGCACCGTTCAAGGCGCAGAATATGGCATTGAATTCCTACGTTACTCCGGAAGGACTGGAAATAGGGCGGGCGCAAGCCGTACAGGCGGAAGCAGCCGGACTGTCGTGTCATGTAGATATGAATCCGCTGTTATTGAAACCCAGCACGGAACAGACAGCCCAGGTTGTGCTGTGCGGTAAACCGGTTGGTGACCGGAGCGCATATGAGTTTTTCCAGAAGGAGGGACGCAAGGAACTGCGTAAAGTGGTGAATGACGCGTATGACCGATTGGCGAACCAATACAATCCCATTGTCATGGAGGGTGCCGGAAGTATTTCAGAAATCAATCTTCGGGATTGTGATCTGGTCAATATGCCAATGGCGATGCATGCAGGGGCAGACGTCTTTTTGGTAGCCGACATTGATCGTGGAGGTGTTTTTGCCAGTGTTTATGGTTCTATCCTGTTGCAGACTCCCGAAGAACGTTCACTGATTAAAGGGATTATCATTAATAAATTCAGAGGAGATATCCGCTTATTTGAAGAGGGTATCCGGATGATAGAAGACCTTTGTAAGGTTCCTGTGTTAGGAGTAGTCCCTTATTACAGAGGAATCTATATCGAAGAGGAAGATTCCGTCATGCTTGAGAGTAAGAATAGGGAAGCGGCAGCCGGTAAAATTAATGTTGCCGTCATCTTGTTAAGACATCTGTCCAACTTTACAGATTTCAATGTGCTGGAACGGGACGAACGGGTACATTTGTATTATACTAATAATGTAGATGACATCACGAAAGCGGATATCATCTTATTGCCCGGAAGTAAAAATACATTGGATGACCTTTATGAATTACGTCGGAATGGCGTGGCACAGGCTATCTTGAAAGCGTCGCAGGAAGGAGCGACGGTTATGGGGATTTGCGGAGGCTATCAGATGATGGGATTGGAAGTGCGTGATCCGGAAGGAGTGGAAGGAAATGTCAGAATGCTGCCGGGACTGGGGCTGCTTCCTGTGATTACCACTATGCAGGGAGATAAGGTAACCCGGCAGGTGGAATTTACTTTTGACGGGACAGAAGCTCTTTGCAAAGGCTATGAAATACATATGGGGAGGACTGTGCCTGCCGAAGGTTCTCCACCATCACCATTCAATCAATTGGCAGATGGACGCGAGGATGGTTATCAGGATAAACAGAAGAAATGTTTGGGGACTTACATTCATGGAATATTGGATAATCAGCCATTTATTGATTTTCTGCTTGCTCCCTATATCGGTAAACTGGGGCAACAGACATTTGACTATACGGCGTTTAAGGAAGAGCAGTATGATAAATTGGCAGAACATGTGAGAAAGCATATTAATATGCCGTTGCTTTATGATATATTAGAAAAAAGTCGTATGTTTGCTACAGAACCATAAAACAAAATGTACTATGAGCGGTAATTATGTTATCAATATCGGTCGCCAGTTAGGTAGTGGCGGAAAAGAAATAGGAGAAAAGTTGGCAGCCCGTTTGGGTATCGACTTTTATGATAAAGAACTGATCAATCTGGCTTCTGAAGAGAGCGGATTATGCAAAGAGTTCTTTGAAAAGGCAGATGAGAAAGCTTCGCAAGGTATTATTGGCGGGCTGTTCGGTATGCGTTTTCCTTTTATCAGTGAAGGGGCGATGCCTTGTACCAACTGTCTGAGCAACGATGCCTTATTCAAGGTACAGAGCGATGTAATCCGTCGTCTGGCAGCGGAGAAATCCTGTGTGTTTGTCGGACGATGTGCCGACTATATTTTGCGGGAGCATCCCCGTTGTGCGAATGTCTTTATTTCAGCTTCGAAAGATGACCGTATCGCACGGTTGTGTCAGATGCATCATATTGACGAAGAAGCAGCGGAAGAAATGATAGAGAAAGCGGATAAAAGACGTTCTGAATATTATAATTATTATAGTTATAAGACATGGGGAGCAGCTGCCACTTATCATTTGTGCATTGATTCTTCTTCATTGGGAATTGAAGAAACTGTGCGGTTTATAGAAGAGTTTGTGGCGAAAAAACTGCAACTTAGATTTTGATTGGAAAGAAATACAAAAGTAAAAAAGAAGAGATAAAAAGAAAGCCGGCTGAATTCATCGAAGAATTTGGCCGGCTTTATTATTGATAAGAGCTGAGCTCGATTTACATCATTGCCAGTAAGATCATTTGTCCCGTCAGAATACGGAGGAACATGGACAACGGATAAACGGTAGAATATCCTACTGCAGGAGCGTCGCCGGATGTTGTCTGGTTGGCATAAGCTAATGCAGGAGGGTCAGTGTTACTACCGGCTATCAATCCCATCAGGGTGAAGTAGTTCACCTTATAATATAATCTGGCGATAGAACCGATAATAAGCAATGGGATCACCGTAATCAGGAATCCACAGCCTACATATAATAATCCGTCTCCTTCGACCACCGTTTGCACGAAATTGGCACCGGCATCTATACCGACGCTGGCAAGGAAGAGTACAATACCGATTTCACGAAGCATCAGGTTGGCACTCATTGTGGTATAAGTCACCAGATGCAGCTTATGACCGAAACGTCCGATCAGAATGGCTACTACCAACGGACCGCCTGCCAAACCTAGTTTTAGAGGCGTCGGCATACCGGGGAATGCGATCGGGAGACTACCCAGAAGGATACCTAAGAAGATACCGACAAAGATAGTAACGATATTCGGTGTATCCAGACGTTTCAACTGATTACCTAGTACACCTGCTACACGGTCTACAGCATCTTGTTGGCCTACTACCATGACGCGGTCACCCACCTGCAATATCAGATTAGGATCAGCGAACAGGTCCATACCCGAACGGTTGACACGGGTAACGTTTACGCCATACATGCTGCGGAAGTGCATAGATCCCAAAGTCTTGCCGTTAATTTCCGGTTTGGTAACCAGGATACGGCGTGAAACCATCGGAAGGTCTTGTTTTTCCCAGTCCAGTTCCACTTCTTTACCGATGAATACGGTAATTGCGGGAGCATCTTCTTCCGAGCAGACGATAAACAACTGGTCGCCCACATTGAATATGGTTTCATGATTCGGAATACTTACATGTCCCTCGTGACGAATACGCGAACAAACAAAATTACGTCCCAGAAATTCTTTGATTTCAATTAGTGTCTTTCCGCTGATAGATTCATTACGTACTTCGAGGCTCATCATGTGAGGTTTGTGATGTGCATCTCCGCTTTGAGCTTTCAGACTCTCTTCCTCTTTCGTCATGTTGACACGGAAAATGTAGCGGATGGCGATGATAGAACCAATGATACCTACCACACCAAGCGGGTAAGCGCAAGCATAACCCAGTGCAATCTGCGGTCCGTTATAGCTCAGCTGATTCAGTGCTTCGTTGGCAGCACCAAGTCCCGGAGTGTTCGTCACAGCTCCGTAGAGGATACCTACCATCATCGGCAATTCTACACGACCGTCCCAAAGGTAATAGAGTCCCAGTGCAACGGCAATATTTAACACTACGATGCCTACAGCCAACAGGTTCAGCGTCATTCCCCCTTTCTTGAAAGAAGAGAAGAACGATGGCCCCACCTGAAGACCGATACAGAATACGAACAAGATCAACCCGAACTCGCGGATGAAATGTAGGATGTGTGTATCGGCTGTGAAGCCGAAATGTCCCATTAGGATGCCGGCAAACAAAACAAATGTAACCCCCAGAGATACTCCGAATATCTTTATTTTACCGAGATATACACCGGCTGCCACTACGAAGGCGTAGAGGAACACGATATGTGCCACGGAACTGGGGTCCCACAATAAACTTTGTAACCAATCCATAAATATTAGTAGTTTTTATAATGTTCTTCTAAAAACGGGTGCAAAATTACTCATAACATTGGAGCTAATCAAATATTTCCCGTCTTTTATTTTCCCGGGCAAATGTCCGACATTGTGCAAGTGTACAGTGCGAATTTTCTCTAAAAAAGAGCTTTGTTTTAACTAATTAGTTATATTTGCAGGTCTAACGACGGACATTTGGAAAGAGATACATAAAAATAAAGACAATATTAATTCTTGTTTTAATTTTAGATAAACTATGGCAGACAAAAAAGAAAAACTCTTCTCAGACTTTTCTCCTGTCTCCACCGAGCAATGGATGGAGAAGGTTACAGCCGACTTGAAAGGTGCTGATTTTGAGAAGAAACTCGTTTGGAAAACAAACGAAGGATTCAAAGTGAAACCTTTCTACCGGATGGAAGATCTGGAAGGTTTAAAGACAACAGACGCGCTTCCCGGAGAATTTCCCTATCTGAGAGGTACCAAGAAAAACAATAATGAGTGGCTGGTTCGTCAGGAAATCAAAGTAGAATGTCCGAAGGAAGCCAATGCGAAAGCGTTGGATATCCTCAACAAAGGAATTGATTCGCTTTCTTTCCATGTAAAAGCAAAAGAACTCAATGCAGAATACATTGAAACACTGTTGAATGATATTCAAGCTGAGTGTGTAGAACTTAACTTCTCTACCTGTCAGGGACACGTTGTTGAGTTGGCTAATCTGCTGGTAGCTTATTTCCAGAAGAAGGATTATGATGTGAAAAAGCTGAAAGGCTCTATCAATTATGACTTCTTCAACAAGATGTTGACCCGTGGTAAAGAAAAGGGGGATATGATTCAAACAGCCAAAGCCCTGATCGAAGCTATCCAACCACTTCCTTTCTATCGCGTACTGAATGTAAACGCAATCTCACTGAACAACGCAGGAGCTTACATTTCTCAGGAACTGGGTTATGCGCTGGCTTGGGGTAATGAATACATGAATCAATTGACGGATGCCGGGATTCCTTCTGCCGTAGTAGCAAAGAAAATCAAATTCAATTTCGGTATCAGTTCCAATTACTTCCTCGAAATTGCGAAATTCCGTGCGGCTCGTATGTTGTGGGCTAATATCGTAGCTTCTTACAACCCGGAATGTCTGCGCGATTGTGATAATAAAGGTGCTAACGGAGAATGCCGTTGTGCTGCGAAGATGGCTGTTCATGCCGAAACCTCTACTTTCAACCTTACCTTGTTTGATGCTCATGTGAACTTGCTTCGTACACAGACAGAAGCGATGAGTGCTGCATTAGGTGGTGTAGACTCTATGACAGTTGTTCCGTTTGATAAAGCATATTCAACTCCGGATGAGTTTTCAGAACGTCTTGCACGCAATCAACAACTGTTGTTGAAAGAAGAATCTCATTTCGATAAGGTGATTGATCCGGCTGCCGGTTCTTATTATATCGAAAATCTGACAGTGTCTATTGCTAAGCAAGCATGGGAGCTCTTCCTTGCTGTAGAAGAAGCCGGTGGTTTCTATGCGGCGTTGAAAGCCGGTACGGTTCAGGCTGCTGTGAATGAAAGCAATAAAGCCCGTCATAAAGCAGTTGCCCAGCGCCGTGAAGTGTTGCTGGGTACCAACCAGTTCCCTAACTTCAATGAAAAGGCAGGTGACAAGAAACCGGTAGAAGCAAAATGTTGCTGTGGAGGTAAAGACCATACTTGCGAGAAAGATGTGGATACATTGGTGTTCGACCGTGCTGCCAGCGAATTTGAAGCGTTGCGTCTTGAAACGGAAGCATCCGGTAAGCGTCCGAAAGCGTTTATGCTGACTATCGGTAATTTGGCAATGCGTCAGGCACGTGCACAATACTCTTGCAACTTCCTGGCTTGTGCCGGTTATGAAGTTGTCGATAATCTCGGATTCGAAACAGTTGAAGCCGGGGTAGAAGCTGCTATGGCTGCTAAAGCCGACATTGTTGTCATCTGTTCAAGTGATGATGAATATGCTGAATATGCAATACCTGCATTCAAAGCATTGAATGGTCGTGCTATGTTTATTGTAGCAGGTGCTCCTGCCTGTATGGACGAACTTAAGGCAGCAGGTATCGAGAACTTCATCCATGTTCGTGTCAACGTACTGGATACCTTGAAAGAGTTTAACGCCAAACTATTGAAGTAAGATGAGAAAAGATTTTAAAAACTTAGATATATATGCTGCATTTCAGCCTGCTAACGGTGCTGAATGGCAAAAGGCTAACGGAATTTCCGCTGAATGGAATACACCGGAACACATTGAAGTGAAGCCTGTTTATACAAAAGAAGACCTCGAAGGTATGGAACATCTCGGCTATGCTGCCGGACTTCCTCCTTATCTGCGTGGTCCGTATTCGGTAATGTACACTCTTCGCCCCTGGACCATCCGCCAATATGCCGGATTCTCTACAGCTGAAGAATCCAATGCTTTCTATCGCCGTAACCTGGCTTCCGGGCAGAAAGGTTTGTCAGTAGCATTCGACTTGGCTACTCACCGCGGCTATGACCCCGATCACGAACGTGTAGTGGGTGACGTTGGTAAAGCCGGTGTTTCTATCTGTTCGCTCGAAAACATGAAAGTCTTGTTCGATGGTATTCCTTTGAACAAGATGTCAGTGTCTATGACTATGAATGGTGCGGTACTTCCGATTATGGCATTCTATATTAATGCCGGTCTGGAACAAGGTGCCAAGCTGGAAGAAATGGCAGGTACTATCCAGAACGACATTTTGAAAGAGTTCATGGTGCGTAATACTTATATCTATCCGCCTGCATTCTCTATGAAGATCATTTCCGATATCTTTGAATATACTTCACAGAAGATGCCTAAGTTCAATTCAATTTCTATCTCCGGTTATCACATGCAGGAAGCGGGTGCTACGGCAGATATCGAGTTGGCTTATACATTGGCTGACGGTTTGGAGTATCTCCGCGCCGGAACTGCAGCAGGTATCGATATCGATGCTTTCGCTCCTCGTTTGTCTTTCTTCTGGGCGATTGGTACAAATCACTTCATGGAAATAGCCAAGATGCGTGCAGCACGTATGTTGTGGGCTAAAATTGTAAAACAATTCAATCCGAAGAATCCGAAATCACTGGCATTGCGTACTCACTCCCAGACTTCCGGATGGTCACTGACAGAGCAAGATCCGTTCAATAATGTAGGACGTACTTGTATTGAAGCTATGGCTGCCGCTTTGGGACATACTCAGTCATTGCATACCAATGCATTGGATGAGGCTATCGCTCTTCCGACCGATTTCTCTGCACGTATTGCACGTAATACTCAGATTTACATTCAGGAAGAAACTTATATCTGCAAGAACGTTGACCCGTGGGGTGGTTCTTACTATGTAGAAGCCTTGACGAATGAACTGGCTCATAAAGCTTGGGAACGTATTCAGGAAGTAGAAAAACTGGGCGGTATGGCGAAAGCGATTGAAACCGGTATTCCTAAGATGCGTATCGAAGAAGCTGCTGCCCGTACACAAGCTCGTATCGACAGCGGTTCTCAGACAATTGTCGGTGTGAACAAATATCGTCTCGAAAAAGAAGCTCCGATTGATATTCTGGAGATTGATAATACAGCGGTGCGTCTTGAACAGATCGAGAATCTGAAGCGTTTGAAAGAAGGGCGTAACCAAGCTGAGGTAGACAAAGCGCTGGAAGCGATTACCGAATGTGTGAAGACCGGTAAAGGTAACTTGCTGGAATTGGCAGTGGAAGCAGCTCGTGTTCGTGCAACGTTGGGTGAAATCTCTTATGCTTGCGAAAAGATTGTAGGACGTTATAAAGCAATAATTAGAACTATATCAGGCGTGTATTCATCAGAAAGTAAAAACGATAGCGACTTCAAACGTGCTTGTGAACTGGCTGAGAAGTTTGCGAAGAAAGAGGGACGTCAACCTCGTATCATGGTTGCGAAGATGGGACAAGACGGTCACGACCGTGGTGCCAAAGTAGTAGCAACAGGTTATGCGGACTGTGGTTTCGACGTAGACATGGGACCATTGTTCCAGACTCCGGCGGAAGCTGCCCGTGAAGCGGTTGAGAATGATGTCCATGTAGTCGGTGTTTCTTCATTGGCTGCCGGACATAAGACGTTGATTCCGCAGATCATGGAAGAACTGAAGAAACTGGGCCGTGAAGATATCGTAGTAATCGCTGGTGGTGTAATTCCTGCACAGGACTATGATTTCTTGTACAAAGCGGGTGTAGCTGCTATTTTCGGTCCGGGTACTCCGGTAGCGAAGGCTGCTTGCCAGATTCTTGAAATCCTGATGGATGAAGAATAAACGCTGAAAAATACTAATTTCTTATCCCGCCTTATAAGTCCATTTGGACTGGAGGCGGGATATTTTTTGCCTCTTAGTGCGGTCAGTGAGAAATATTCGTGTAACTTTGTAGACTATTAGTGTAAAACAAGAAGAGAAAAAATGATAGTTTGCATAGCCGAAAAGCCATCTGTAGCACGTGATATAGCCGAAGTACTCGGCGCTCATACCAGAAAAGAAGGATATATAGAGGGAAACGGATACCAGGTGACCTGGACATTCGGGCATCTCTGTACCTTGAAAGAGCCGCATGAATACACCCCTAACTGGAAATCATGGAACTTGGGTAGCTTACCGATGATTCCGCCACGTTTCGGTATCAAGCTGATTGATAACCCTACTTACGAAAAACAATTCCACATTATCGAAGGACTGATGCAGCATGCAGATGAGATTATCAACTGCGGTGATGCCGGGCAAGAAGGGGAATTGATTCAGCGTTGGGTGATGCAGAAGGCAGGTGCCCGCTGTCCGGTGAAACGTTTGTGGATTTCTTCACTGACCGAAGAAGCCATTCGTGAAGGATTTGCCAAGCTGAAAGACCAGACGGATTTCCAGTCTTTGTACGAAGCCGGACTTTCCCGTGCAATGGGGGACTGGCTGTTGGGGATGAATGCGACCCGTCTTTACACAATTAAATACGGTCAGAATAAACAAGTACTTTCCATCGGTCGTGTACAGACCCCTACATTGGCATTGATTGTCAATCGTCAACTGGAAATTGCTAACTTCCAGCCGAAACAATACTGGGAACTGAAAACGAATTATCGGGATACGACTTTTTCTGCTCTCATCCGGAAAAGCGATGAAGAAATAGCTGCCGAAGAAGAAAAGAACGGTGGAAAGAAGAAGATAGACAATCCCGGCATTGATCCTATTGCCAATCGGGAGGAGGGAGAAGCCTTGGTAGAACGTATCAAGGATCTTCCGTTTGTTGTCACCAGCGTCGGTAAGAAAGATGGAAAGGAGTACGCTCCGCGTCTGTTCGACCTGACTTCCCTTCAGGTAGAGTGTAATAAGAAGTTTGCTTACTCTGCCGACGAAACGCTGAAACTGATTCAATCCCTTTATGAAAAGAAAGTAGCCACTTATCCGCGTGTCGATACCACTTTTCTGAGTGACGATATCTATCCCAAGTGTCCCGGAATATTGAAAGGCCTTCGGGATTATGAAGTGCTGACAGCTCCTCTGGCAGGTGCTTCATTGCCTAAATCGAAAAAAGTATTCGATAATTCGAAGGTAACAGATCACCATGCAATTATCCCTACAGGCGTTTATGCGCAGAATCTGACGGATATGGAGCGTCGTGTTTATGATTTGATAGCCCGTCGTTTTATTGCGGTGTTCTATCCCGATTGTAAGATTTCTACTACTACCGTGATGGGAGAAGTGGATAAGATAGAGTTTAAAGTGACCGGTAAACAGATTCTGGAACCGGGGTGGCGTGTTGTTTTTGCTAAAGACGTGAAAGATACTTCCGAGGAAAAAGAGGAAGAGGATGAAAATGTACTTCCTGCTTTTGTGAAGGGAGAAAGCGGTCCTCATGTCCCGGATTTGAATGAGAAGTGGACACAACCGCCCAGACCTTACACGGAAGCAACCTTGCTTCGTGCCATGGAGACAGCCGGAAAGTTGGTAGATAATGACGAACTCCGTGATGCTTTGAAGGAGAATGGCATCGGTCGCCCGTCTACCCGTGCCGCCATTATCGAGACGTTGTTCAAGCGAAACTATATCCGCAAGGAAAGAAAGAACCTGATAGCTACCCCTACAGGAGTAGAGCTGGTGCAGATTATTCACGAAGAACTGTTGAAATCAGCGGAACTGACCGGTATCTGGGAAAAGAAATTACGTGAGATCGAAAAGAAAACATACGATGCCCGCCAGTTTTTGGAAGAACTGAAGCAAATGGTGTCGGAAATTGTGATGAGCGTACTTTCTGACAATACAAACCGGCGTATTACTATTCAGGAAGCGGTTGCCCAGACAGAAGAAAAAGCAAAGAAAGAACCTAAAAAGCGCGAGCGTAAGGCAAGCGCTCCCAAAGAGAAGAAGCCGAAAACTGAATCGAAAGAAACGGGTAAATCGCCTTCTGTCCCTGCACCGGCTGCTGCTACTGCTTCTTCTGCACCTGACCATACTGATGCTTTGGTCGGTCAGCCTTGTCCGCTTTGTGGCAAAGGCACTGTCATTAAAGGAAAGACGGCTTACGGATGTTCGGAATGGAGGAATGGATGTACGTATCGGAAGAGCTTTGAGTAAAACTTTCCTTTATCGCATATTTTAGTTTTTTTTATACTGATTCTTATTCGTTCCACAGTTGTTGTCTTTTAGTTCCACAACTGTTTCCGCTTCGTTCCATAGCTGTGGAACGAAAGGAAAACAATTGTGGGACGAATAAAGAAAAGCAAATAAAAGAAGAATTGTTGCTAAGCCAGCCTGAAAGATTCTTTTGGGAGTATTCTTTCAAAGGTGCTCGTGGGTATTTTACTTTGATTTACTGTACCGGAGAGGGGATTACTAGCCGTAATCCATAGTCAATATCCCATCGTTGCGGATTTACTCCATAGCGATTGGTTATTTTGCAATATTTCTCAATAGTGTAATAGCTGCCTCCTCGCAAAACCTTATGCATGTCCTTTCCACCTAAATCGGGATCGATGTTTCCGGTAAAAGGAACTTTTTTATCGTACCAGTCCATGCACCATTCATATACATTCCCGCTCATGTCATAAAGTCCAAGTTCATTTGGCTCTTTTCTTCCTGTCTCTTTGGATACATAGTTATTATTATATTTTTCTCTAAACCAGGCTACCTGTTCCGGATTATTGCTGCCGGAATAGATAAAATTCTTTGTATTCAGTCCTCCACGTGCCGCATATTCCCATTCCGCTTCGAAGGGTAGCCGGAAGGGTAACCCGCTCAGTTCGGATAGCCTTTGAGTGAAGCGACGGGCATCATACCAGTTGATCTGGTCTACCGGAAAATCGCGTTTGTGCTGATTGGAAGGGTTGTTTCCCATAATCACATACCATTCATCTTGGCTGACCTCATATCGATTGATAAAGAAAGAGCCTACAGTAACAGGAACGTCGTTATTTTCTCCCATATTTATGCTGTTTCCTTCTACATAGATCATATTCCATAAAATATAGCGTATGACGGCTTTTTGTTCCTTATTTATAGTAGGCGACCAATGCAAGGCTTTTTCCAGCTCAGTGGGAATGGCATCAATGATACTTTTTTCCCGCCGGCATTTGTCATAAAACGGCTTCCATACTTGCTGCTTTTGTGCCGAACTTGATAATGCAATCCCTGACAATAGAAAGAGAAGGCTTACCATTTGTTTTGCGTATTCTTTTATCATGCTGCTTCTTTTTCTTTTTGACGACATAAAATGAAAATGACTGCAATGATTATACTTAAATTAGCTTAATGTCTGTTGTTTGAAAAAAGTTTATTAACTTTGAGCATCAAACATATAAACAAATACAATGAATAAAGTTACATTGTTTTTTATCATGGCGTGCATATTTTACCTGAAAGGATATGCTCAGCAAACAGAAGTTCTGACACTGGGAGTCTTTCACTTTGACTTTCTGAACCTCGATATGCAGCAAATATCCGAAGAGGATCAGATTGATGTATTATCGCCTGTTTATCAGAAAGAAATAGAGTTAATAGCGAATAAACTGGCGAAGTTCAGGCCGGATGCAATTGTCATTGAGCATCCTGTAACCGGACAGCCAAAGGTTGATAATCTTTTTAAGGCATACCTTGCCGGAAAACATAAACTTTCGAAAAGTGAAGTGCAACAGCTTGGTTTCAGGATAGCAAAATTGTGTCATGCAAAGATTTATTGTGCAGATGCACGGGGAACACAGACTGCTCGTATCGAAGAATTACTGGAAGACGATAGCACGAAACAATATCAGGATTTTGAAGAGAGTTTTGTGCATTCTCCCGACTCTTCTTTATATTTCGAAGACCAGCCCATATTCAAGCAAAAAGGAATACTTCCCCAACTGATACATCTTAATGCCCCCGAACATATTAAAAAGGACTTGGGTAACTATCTTATCGGACACTTTAAGTATGAATCTGACAAGGGAGATTATACAGGAACCGATTTTGAATCAGGAAGATGGTTCAACCGCAACCTGAGAATATTCCGGAATATCCAGCGTACGCCAAAATCAGCCAGGCGGATACTTGTGATCTTTGGTGCGGCACATATGAATCTTTTGAACTACTTGTTTGAATGTTCGCCCGAATATAAATTGCTGGATGTGAATGATTATCTGAAATAAGTTGGCGATAGCGATTTTACCGTATAGGTATATGCATGCGGGGTGGTCCGATCGTCGGACCGCCTATACCTCTGTTTTTATCAAAGACGACATCACGGAGAATCTCGTATAGTATGCCGCCTACATCCAGACCCAATGTGAACTTGTTGAAATGATAGTAGGGGATCATGACAGGAACCGTTTCCCAACGTCCGCTCATTGCATCGTAATATCGCTGTACTCCCATTTCCATTCCAAAACGGTCGGACATATCAACGGACATGGTAGCGCCGTAGCTATGGGTACTCATGCCATAAGAGTTTCCGATGTCGTATGAACCGAACACTTTGAAAGTGACACGATCGGAAGGATGATAAAGAAAGGCGCCCGAAGTACTGAAAGCCTGTCCGGTGATGTGGGACATATTGATCTTCATCGCATTAGCACGGACCTGCAACTCAAATTGTTCATTGAAAATGTGCTGATAACCTAGCGAAGCATTATTGAAACGCCCGATACCTGCCATGCTTGTCTGACTCCCGGAGCCGAACACTGCCCCGTGGGCGAATTGATGCAATATCCCGTCTGTGCGGTAATCACCTCTGAAAAGAAGGGAAGGATTAGTCTGATAAGGCAGGCTAATGTCTCTTTTCAGTGAAAAACGGGGCATATGTTCTGACTGTCTGGCTGGATATAAAGAATATGTAGTGCTCTTTTCTGGAAAAATTTCAAGTGTAGAACGTTGTAACACGCTTTCCGGCTCCATTGATACACTGTCACGGGCTATGCGTATACTGTCATTATTTTCTTGTGCGGAGAGTAGCTGCGGAATAAAAATCAGCAGAATGAGGATTCCCCAATGAATTGGAAGCGATGATATGCTAACTTTTTGTTTCATACGCATTTGCCCTCCTTTACTTTAATGAATCTTATATACAAAAATAACGAAAGGCATTTTGAAAAGCAAATAATACGTCTTATTTTATTCCATTCGCAGGCTTTTTTAACTCAAATAGAAGTATCTTGGATTTTTTCTGAATAAATACCTTTTTCTGAATAAAAAGAACGGTAGAGAAGTGATGAGATCATCAACTTGTCTACCGTTCTTTTATTTTACACCTTTGCGGCTTATTTATTTTTTCGCATATTCTTGATGGAACTCAACCACTGCCTCAATTCCTTTTCGGAAAATGTCCAGCGAGAAGTTCTCATTCGGTGAATGGATCGCATCTGATTCAAGCCCGAATCCCATCAGTACCGTTTTAGTACCCAATACTTGTTCAAATGTTGAGATGATAGGAATGCTTCCACCACGGCGCACTGCCAGTGGCTTTTTACCGAAAGCTATTTCGAAACCTTTTTCCGCAGCTTGATAAGCTGGGAGGGAGATTGGGCAAACATACCCCTGTCCTCCGTGCATCGGAGTTACTTTTACCTGTACGGTATCAGGAGCAATATGCGCGATGTAATCTGCAAATATCTGCGAAATCTTGTGATGATCCTGATGTGCAACCAGTCGGCAGGAAACTTTCGCATATGCTTTTGAAGGAAGGACTGTTTTGGAACCTTCACCTGTATATCCTCCCCAAATGCCGCATACATCGAAAGACGGGCGGCAACTGTTGCGTTCCAGTGTGCTGTATCCCTTTTCTCCAAAGAGTTCTTTTACTCCGATCGCTTTTTTGTATTTCTTTTCATCGAAAGGAATATGAGCGATCATCTCTCTTTCTGCTTGCGGTACCTCTTCTACGTCATCGTAGAATCCGGGAACGGTTATTCTTCCGTCTTTATCTGTCACTTTACTGATTATTTCGCAAAGCACATTGATCGGATTGGCTACTGCTCCTCCGAAGTGTCCCGAATGTAAGTCACGGTTCGGACCGGTTACTTCTATTTCCCAGTAAGCCAGACCACGCAGGCCAGTGGTTAGTGACGGAAGTTCGGCACCCAGCATACTGGTATCCGAAACCAGAATGACGTCTGCTTTCAATAGCTCTTTATGCTCTTCACAGAAAGCTTCCAGACTGGGCGAACCGATTTCTTCTTCTCCTTCGAAGATAAACTTGACGTTGTTTCTTAGAAGTTCGTTCTTGGCGAGATATTCAAAGGCTTTGACCTGAATAAAGGATTGTCCCTTGTCATCGTCCGCGCCGCGCGCCCAAATGTACCCGTCCCGTATTTCGGACTCGAATGGCTGGCTTTTCCATAATTCCAACGGCTCGGCAGGCATTACGTCGTAATGGGCGTAGACTAATACCGTTTTGGCATTGGGGTCCACGATCTTTTGCGCGAAAACAATCGGATTACCTTTGGAAGGCATTACCAATGCTTCGTCTGCTCCGGCTTCGAGCAATAGTTGTGCCCAGCGTTGTGCACATGCAAGCATATCATCGTGATGTTCCGGCAAGGCACTGATACTGGGGATACGGATGAGGCTGAACAAGTCCTCCATTATTTTCGGTTCGTTCGCTGCGATGTATTTTTGAATTTCGTTCATAAGAATGAGATTTAAAGCTGCGTTGTTTTATCCAACAGATAATAATCAAGTATGGTCATGGCAGCCATTGCTTCTACGATAGGCACGGCACGTGGCAGTACACAGGCGTCATGACGTCCGCGGGCTTTCAGCGTGGTATCTACACCGTCAATATTCACCGTTTCCTGTTCCATCAATAAGGTAGCTATCGGTTTGAATACCACACGGAAGTAAATATCCTGTCCGTTACTGATTCCCCCCTGAATACCTCCGGAGTGGTTGGTATGCGTTTCTATTCGTCCGTTATTATTGTAGAAAACGTCGTTCTGTTCGGAACCTTTCATCTTCAATCCCTTGAATCCTTCTCCATATTCGAAGGCTTTGGCGGCATTGATACTTAACATGGCATTGCCCAGAGCTGCGTGAAGCTTGCCGAATACAGGTTGACCCAGTCCGATAGGGCATCCTTTGATGACACAAGTCAGCGTACCTCCGATAGTGTCGCCTTCGCCTTTTACCTTGTATATAAGGTCTGCCATTTCTTTCGCCTTTTCAGGGTCCGGACAGCGTACGTCGTTTGTTTCTATCAAGTCGAGATCATAATCGGAATAAGTGCCTTCCAATTTGATGGCACCTACTTGCGATGTGTAGGCTGTGATGCTGATTCCTAACTGGCGAAGGGCTAATTTAGCCAATGCGCCGGCTACTACGCGTGAGATCGTTTCACGGGCGGATGAACGTCCGCCACCGCGATGGTCACGGATACCATACTTTACTTTATAGGTATAATCCGCGTGTGAAGGGCGATATACCTCTTTCAGGTTATTGTAGTCATTGGAATGCTGATTCTCATTCCATACGATAAATCCGATAGGGCATCCGGTTGATTTACCTTCGAAGATGCCTGAAAGAAACTCCACTTTATCCGCTTCTTTGCGTGCTGTGGTGAGGATGGATTGTCCCGGGCGGCGTCGATTTAGTTCTTGTTGTACAAATTCTTCGTCAATCGTTATTCCGGAAGGAAATCCGTCAATTACTCCCCCAACTCCTTTTCCATGAGACTCGCCAAAGCTGGTGAGTCGAAAGATGTTGCCAAATGAATTAAACATAGTTGTGGCTTTTTTAAAATTACTCTATGCAAATATAACAAAGTTTTCGATAAGAAGGTTGTGAATTCAAAATATCTTCGGAAAAGGAAGCAAATTGAACCTTTTTTCCTCTTTTTAGTTTATAAATGACGATTATTTACTAACTAAACCGGAAATTTATGAAAAAGAATCTATTGTATTTGTGGGCATTGGTATGCTCTGTCTCTCTTTTGGCGGCTTGTAGCAGCGATGATGATAATACGGTCAATGATGAAACGACTCCTCCGGAAGAAGAGGCGGTAATAACTGCTCCCGATGTGGTAGGGACATATTGGGGTAATCTTGATATTTCAATGATACCGGATGGCTCTGGCCAGGAAATAGTGATTGCTGACGGACTTCCCAAATTCATCACTTTCTCGCAGGTCAGCAATACGGAAGTGAAGATGGAACTGAAGGATTTTGAACTGTTTATAAACGGAAACATCTTGAAGTTCGGTGATATCGTAATAGATAAGTGTACGGTGAAAAAGGCAACTGACGTTTCAACGTTTACAGGACAGCAGGACTTGATTTTTCAGGGAGATGCTGCTAGTTTGGGGACCTGCGCTACTACGATAGAAGGGACGGTTCAAAATGGAGATGCTTCGATGAATATTCAGGTAAAAGTGCCTGCGTTACAGCAAACCGTGAAAGTTACTTTCTTCGGTGTGAAGCAGGTAGAAGAATCCGGTAAGGACTGATCCGGCAGGGGTTCAAATAAGATTGTAGATATGAATTACGCGGATTTCACAGTTTTAAGAATTGAGTAACTAAAAAACGTGTTAATCTGCGTAATTCCGTGCCTGGCTTTTTTATTATTTAGAAAGCATATCCGAAGCCGATATTTAAATAGATCGGATACATGGCAAAGGTAATTGTCTGGAAATCATTCTTGAAGATATCATTCAATCCCCATGTGAGGTCTGCATATATATTCAGATGTTTAAATGCTCTCCATCCGGCTCCTACTTGCATTCCCCACTGAAAATGTCTCAGGTCGTCCGAGAAGTCATAAGTTGCGATTTTATCATCCGTAAATTCTACTTTGGGGCCTACCGGGTCACCTTCACGCAAATATCCTTCATATACGTGTCCCGAAAACTCTCTTGAAAGCAGATACGAAAAATAAGGTCCGGCTTTAATATTCCAACGGTTGCTCAACTTGTAAGTAGCCATTAGAGGAATTGTCAGTCCGGAAGTGTGGACTTTGGTTTTTACTCCTCCTGTCCAGACACCGCTGATTCTTTCTCCTCCTTGTCCCAGAATTTCCATATTATAGTTTTTTACGGTGGCTTCTGTTGTCATGGCTTTATTTTCCAACCGTAATCCGACAATTACTCCCAGTTTGTTTTGAACGGCAAACCACTTGGTCACTTCTCCTCCAATGCTGATAGCCAGCGTCGGGTTATAGCCGTCAACCGAACGGATTTCCACAGGTAGGGGGAGCGGAGCCGTGCCGCCAATGCTGAACCCTGCTTTGATTTCATACTCCAGCCCATGAAGAGCGGAGCGGATAAGCGTTTCATTTCTGTCAACCTGCGAATAGCTGGGAAGGGCTATGCTTATGCAGGCAAGTAAACTGAATATGTAGGAATGGACTTTCATCTTTATTATTATCAAATTATTCATTATTTCATTATGTAGATAGTCACTCTGTCTCCTCTTCTAATATGAGAGAATGGATAGAATGAAATCAGTTTTCTGAGCGATAGATGAGTTCGACCTCATCGATCAACAGCGTACTTCCGATAGCTCCATTAAAATGATCGCCTTCCAGACTGGATGTGAATACGATAGCTACATTATATTTTCCTTCCAGCAGCTTTTCTTTATCAATGTATTTTCCGGTTAGCATATTAAAAGGAAGTTTAAAGTAGGTCCATTCATCTGTCTCTTTAGCGTCATCAATGCGTGCCATTGAAATCAAGTTAGGGCTGGTGAAGGCATTTGTTCCGTCGAGGGTCGGTACAGATTCACTGGTCTCGTACATGATGGCGTATATATCGCATATGTCACGTTTGCCACTGACAGGTTTTCCTCCTTCTGTGAACTGATCTCCGGCTTTGTATTTATAATAACCGGCCAGATAAGTAGGAACATGCCGGAAAGGAAGCCCGAATTTAGTCGCTTTCAGTGGGTTACTCATGGCATTTCCTACATCGAAGGAACCGATGAACAGATTTCCGGCAGCGATAGGCATTCCCATTATGCTACCAAAGAATCCGGTGCTGCGAGTTACTAAGGACAGGCATTTTCCACTTTTTCCATTGGCAATTTGGAAGGTTGGATAGTCGTCGGCTGTTTTAGGAACTCCGGTCATCGCATAGCCGGCGTTCCCGCTTGCCCATTCCATCACTACTCTTTCTCTTTCCCGTTCTACAAAAATATAATATTTCTGCCCGCCGAGTGTATCTTCAAAATTATAAATGGTAGCAAGCTCTGTATCAATGACGGACACAGTGTACTTCTTCTTCCAAAAGCCGTCAGCAGCCGTAACGGTATATGGCTGGGGCGAATGAAAATCTCTTGTGGTTCCACAGGGAGGATCGATGGTAGCTCCCGGAGTTAACGTAAATTCCGGTGCAAGGGATGAAATGTCTGTTCCCGGTGCTACGAATATGTTAATGGAGTTATTAGTGATGATCGGGCTTGTTGTCATGACTGCTTCCGGCAATCTGCAGCTCAATATATCTGCCTCTGCATTGGGAGCTTCTTCGCGGATGCAAGAAGAAGAGAAAATGGCTAGCAGTAAATAAACAATAACGTGTTTTGCTTTCATTTTTCTATTATTCTAACTGTTAAAGTTCGGTTCTTGGGGGATTTTATAACAATATGCAATTTTATTTGTTCACTAATGGATGTTTGATAAAAAAGAATTTTCTACTTTTGTGGAAACTAAAGCCTTATAGGTTATGATTGAATCGGAAAGAAAGCAAATAATAGACTTGATCAGAAAAGAAGTGATTCCGGCGATAGGATGTACAGAGCCCATTGCGGTAGCACTTTGTGTGGCTAAAGCTGCCGAAACTCTCAATATGAAACCGGAGAAAATAGAAGTATTATTGAGTGCGAATATACTGAAGAATGCGATGGGAGTCGGTATTCCGGGAACGGATATGGTCGGGCTTCCCATAGCTGTTGCCTTAGGAGCGTTGATCGGTAAATCAGAATATCAGTTGGAAGTGCTGAGAGACTGCAGACCAGAGGCGGTGGAAGAAGGTAAACAGTTTATCGCAGAGAAACGAATCTGTATTTCTCTAAAAGAAGATATTGCAGAGAAACTATATATCGAAGTAATCTGTAAAGCCGGTAGTCGGAAAGCAACGGCAGTGATTGCCGGTGGACATACTACTTTTGTTTATATTGCTACGGATGAGAAAGTGTTGCTTGACAAGCAGCAGACCGTCAATGAGGAAGAGGAAGAAGCTCAGCTGGAACTAAACTTACGTAAAGTCTATGATTTTGCCCTGACCTCCCCTTTGGATGAAATCCGTTTTATCCTAGATACAGCACGTTTGAACAAAGCTGCTGCTGAACAGGCTTTTAAAGGTAACTACGGTCATTCTTTGGGTAAGATGCTCCGGGGAACTTACGAACATAAAGTCATGGGAGATAGTGTGTTTTCTCATATACTATCTTATACTTCAGCTGCTTGCGACGCCCGGATGGCCGGTGCAATGATTCCTGTAATGAGTAACTCCGGTAGTGGTAATCAGGGAATATCCGCTACACTTCCCGTTGTGGTATTTGCCGAAGAAAATGGTAAAACCGAAGAAGAACTGATCCGTGCCTTAATGTTGAGTCATCTTACAGTCATCTATATCAAACAGAGTTTGGGGCGCCTTTCTGCCTTATGTGGCTGCGTAGTAGCTGCTACAGGATCTAGTTGTGGAATCACTTGGCTGATGGGAGGAAATTACAATCAAGTTGCCTTTGCCGTTCAAAACATGATTGCCAATTTGACGGGAATGATTTGTGATGGTGCCAAACCGAGTTGCGCACTAAAAGTGACAACAGGAGTTTCGACAGCCGTATTGTCTGCTATGATGGCGATGGAGGATCGTTGCGTAACTTCTGTAGAGGGCATTATTGATGAGGATGTGGATCAAAGTATCCGTAATTTGACCCGAATAGGTTCGCAGGCCATGAATGAAACGGATAAGATGGTGCTTGATATTATGACGCATAAAGGATGCTAAAAATGAAGAACTGAGAAATGAAGAACTAAAAATGAAGAATGAAGAATTAGCTGCGCAATAACTGCATAGCAATTCTTCATTCTTCATTTTTAGTTCTTCATTTTATCAATGGCAGTGTCCGCCTTCGCAACCGCAGTCATCGCCACAGTCGCTTCCACAGCTGTCGCATCCGCAACCACAGCCTTCGCCACTCATCATTTTCACCAGTTCCTGGATTTCTTCGTTAGTAGCAGGGCGGCTTTCAATGACTTCACCTTCAAAGAACAGGTCGGCACCTGCCAACGGGTGGTTGAGGTCAACGATTACTACATCCTGTTGGATTTCTACTACGCTGGCGTTTACACGCTGGCCATCTCCGGTCATTAAAGGTACAATGCTGCCTTCTTGTACGCGTTCGCTATCGAACTTGCCATCTATTTCGAAGATATGTTTAGGAAGATCGAATACATGTTGCTCATCGTATGCTCCGTACGCTTTATCTGCAGGAATGGTAAAATCGAATTTATCACCCTTAGAAAGAGTTGTTATCTGGTTCTCGAAGCTTTCGAGCGTTGTGCCTAATCCTGAAATGAACTGAAAAGGATGTTCTGCATTTGTTTCTTCGAACAATTCTTTTTCACCATCTTCCACTGTATATAGCTTATATGCAACGGTGATGTACTTGTTTTCTACTGTTTCCATCTGATATTTATAGTTTCTAATTAATAAATCCCTTTATTTAGGGTGGACAAAGATACGAATAATTTGCTTGCTACCGGATGCATACTGAGTAAATTTCAGATTATTAAGCGCTTTTGTAAGAAATGGACAGTCCTTCTCTACTAACTGATAGTTGCAAATTCAACCTTTAAGTGATAAAATTTAGGTTTATTACCGCTCTTTTCTTACGATTATTCGCTTTTTAGTGATTTTTTTCTTCGATTTGTTTGGAGATAATAAAAAAGCCCTTACCTTTGCAGCACGAAAACAAAGAAAAGAAGATATGAATATATTACATACATCTATTAACCTAGCAGTTCTGCATATTATTCGCGTCGTGGTGGTGCCATCAAGAGCGTGAGAAAGGTTTTGTGTATGTATTCGTACCATAAAAGATAGAATTTAGAGCCTTTCTCACTGATGTGAGGGAGGCTCTTTAATTAAAAGATAGATTGAAATGAAAAAGCAATTACGCAGTTCGTTTAGTACACAAGGCCGTCGCATGGCGGGAGCCCGCGCATTATGGGCAGCCAACGGCATGAAGAAGAATCAGATGGGAAAACCCATTATCGCTATCGTCAATTCATTTACACAGTTCGTTCCGGGACACGTGCATCTGCATGAGATCGGGCAGTTGGTAAAGGCTGAAATTGAGAAGCTGGGATGCTTCGCTGCGGAATTTAATACGATTGCTATCGATGACGGTATCGCTATGGGTCACGATGGAATGCTTTACTCGCTTCCTTCCCGTGATATCATAGCAGATAGCGTGGAATATATGGTCAATGCGCACAAGGCGGATGCAATGGTATGTATCAGCAACTGCGACAAGATTACTCCGGGAATGTTGATGGCTGCCATGCGTCTGAATATCCCTACCGTATTCGTATCCGGCGGACCGATGGAAGCCGGCGAATGGAATGGCCAGCATCTGGATTTGATTGATGCTATGATTAAATCGGCAGATGACAGCGTAAGTGATCAGGAAGTGGCTAATATCGAACAGAATGCTTGTCCTACTTGCGGATGCTGCTCAGGAATGTTTACGGCGAACTCAATGAACTGCCTGAATGAAGCCATCGGTTTGGCCCTTCCGGGGAATGGAACCATTGTAGCTACGCACGAAAATCGTACAAAGCTATTTGAAGATGCTGCCAAATTGATTGTAGAGAATGCAATGAAATATTATGAAGAAGGAGACGAAAGCGTACTTCCCCGCAGCATTGCTACCCGTCAGGCATTCCTCAATGCAATGACATTGGATATTGCGATGGGAGGTTCTACGAATACAGTTCTTCACTTGTTGGCTGTAGCGCATGAGGCAGGAGTTGATTTCAAGATGGATGACATTGATATGCTGTCACGTAAGGCACCCTGTCTGTGTAAAGTCGCTCCGAATACACAAAAATATCACATTCAAGATGTTAACCGTGCAGGTGGTATTATTGCCATTTTAGCAGAGTTGGCAAAAGGCGGTCTGATTGATACCTCTGTTCTCCGTGTGGATGGCATGTCGTTGGCAGAAGCAATCGATCAATATTCAATCACGAGCCCCCATGTTACAGAAAAAGCAATAAAGAAATATTCAAGTGCGGCAGGAAACAGATTCAATCTCGTACTTGGCTCTCAGGGTGCATATTATAAGGAACTGGATACAGATCGTGCGAGCGGCTGCATCCGTGATTTGGAACATGCTTATAGCAAAGACGGAGGTCTGGCGGTATTGAAAGGAAATATTGCTCAGGACGGTTGTGTGGTAAAAACGGCGGGGGTAGACGAAAGTATCTGGAAATTTACCGGACCGGTCAAAGTATTCGACTCACAAGAAGCAGCTTGTGAAGGCATTCTTGGAGGCCGAGTCGTCAGCGGCGACGTTGTCGTCATCACGCACGAAGGTCCGAAGGGTGGTCCCGGTATGCAGGAAATGCTTTACCCGACTTCTTATATCAAATCCCGTCACCTTGGCAAAGAATGTGCCTTGATTACCGACGGACGTTTCAGTGGTGGAACTTCCGGATTGAGTATCGGACATGTTTCTCCTGAAGCCGCTGCCGGAGGTAACATAGGAAAGATAGTAGATGGAGATATTATTGAAATCGACATTCCCGCCCGAACGATTAACGTGCGACTAACAGATGAAGAACTGGCTGCCCGCCCGATGACTCCCGTTACTCGTGACCGTTACGTGCCGAAGAGTCTGAAAGCATACGCCAGCATGGTAAGCTCTGCCGATAAGGGAGCAGTGAGATTAATTGATTGATCCACTTCATTATCTATTATGAATTTCCATTATCCATTAAGAAACTATGAGTAAGGACTTAATAACAGGCGCAGAGGCAATGATGCGTTCTCTGGAACATCAGGGAGTGACTACCATTTTCGGTTATCCCGGTGGTTCCATAATGCCTACATTCGATGCCCTGTACGACCATCAAAATACATTGAATCATATCTTGGTTCGCCATGAACAGGGAGCTGCCCATGCGGCACAAGGCTATGCCCGTGTATCGGGTAAAGTAGGTGTTTGTCTGGTAACCAGTGGTCCCGGAGCAACAAATACCATCACCGGTATTGCAGATGCGATGATAGACAGCACTCCTATCGTTGTCATTGCAGGGCAGGTGGGGACAGGTTTTCTCGGAACGGACGCTTTTCAGGAAGTCGATTTGGTAGGTATCACCCAGCCAATCGCTAAATGGAGCTATCAGATTCGTCGTGCGGAAGACGTGGCTTGGGCGATAGCACGTGCTTTTTATATTGCCAGCAGCGGACGTCCCGGTCCGGTGGTACTCGACTTTGCTAAAAATGCACAGGTTGAAAAAACGAAATATGAACCGACAAAGCAGGAGTTTATCCGCAGTTATGTTCCGGTTCCCGACACAGACGAAGAATCGGTAAAGGCTGCTGCCGAACTGATTAATAATGCCGAACGTCCGCTGGTGTTAGTAGGACAGGGAGTAGAACTGGGAAGTGCTCAGGAAGAACTGCGTACCTTTATCGAAAAGGCAGATATGCCGGCAGGTTGTACCTTGCTCGGACTGTCCGCATTGCCTACTGATCACCCTTTGAATAAAGGAATGTTGGGCATGCATGGAAATTTAGGCCCCAATATCAATACCAACAAATGTGATGTACTGATTGCTGTCGGGATGCGTTTTGATGATCGTGTAACAGGTAATCTGGCTACTTATGCCAAACAAGCGAAAGTGATTCATTTTGATATTGATCCGGCAGAAGTTAACAAGAATGTAAAGGTAGATATTGCCGTTCTGGGTGACTGCAAAAAGACATTGTCCGCTGTGACCGAACTGTTGAAAAAGAATCAGCATACCGAATGGGTAGATAGTTTCAAGGAATATGAGGTAGTAGAGGAAGAAAAAGTCATTCGTCCCGAACTTCATCCCGCAACGGATTCTCTGAGTATGGGAGAAGTAGTACGCGCAGTAAGCGAAGCGACCCGGCACGAAGCTATATTGGTGACAGATGTAGGTCAGAATCAGATGATTTCTGCCCGTTATTTTAAATATACCAAAGAACGTAGTATCGTTACTTCGGGCGGACTCGGCACAATGGGCTTTGGTCTTCCGGCAGCTATCGGAGCTACTTTCGGACGTCCGGATCGCACAGTATGTGTATTTATGGGCGACGGCGGACTGCAAATGAATATTCAGGAGCTGGGGACAATCATGGAACAGAAAGCTCCGGTGAAGATTATCTGCTTGAATAACAATTATCTCGGCAATGTGCGCCAATGGCAGGCAATGTTCTTTAATCGCCGTTATTCGTTTACTCCGATGCTGAATCCGGATTATATGAAAATCGCTTCTGCCTACGATATTCCTTCCAAGCGTGTATTTTCGCGGGAAGAACTGAAAGTGGCTATCGACGAAATGCTGTCGACAGACGGACCGTTCCTGCTCGAAGCTTGTGTGGTAGAAGAAGGTAATGTCCTGCCGATGACCCCTCCGGGTGGTTCGGTAAATCAGATGTTGCTGGAATGTTAATTCTTAGTTTAAAAAGTTATGAGTGATAAGACATTATATACAATTATAGTTCATTCCGAAAATATAGCCGGATTGCTGAATCAGGTAACTGCTGTATTTACCCGCCGCCAAATAAACATCGAGAGTTTGAACGTGTCTGCTTCTTCTATTAAAGGTGTACATAAATATACGATTACCGCATGGACCGATAGGGACACTATCGAGAAGGTGGTGAAGCAGATTGAAAAGAAGATTGACGTTATTCAGGCACACTATTTTACGGAAGACGAGATTTATTTTCACGAGATTGCCTTATATAAGGTATCTACTCCCGCTTTTCAGGAAACTCCGGAAGCATCTAAGGTGATCCGCAGATATAATGCCCGTATTGTAGAAGTGAATCCGGTATTCTCTATCGTTGAGAAAAACGGTATGAGTGAAGAGATCACTTCACTTTACGAAGAACTTCGGGCTTTGAAATGTGTTCTGCAATTTGTTCGTTCGGGGCGTGTAGCCATTACTACCAGTTGTTTCGAGCGGGTAAATGAGTTTCTGGATGGACAGGAAGCGAAGTATAAGCAAAGTAAACAACAAGAGTGATGAGTGAAGAAAATAAAATAGGGACCTATCAGTTTGTGGCAGAGCCATTTCATGTGGACTTTAACGGACGCCTGACAATGGGAGTGCTGGGAAATCATCTGCTGAATTGTGCAGGTTTTCATGCCAGCGACCGTGGATTTGGTATTGCTACGTTGAACGAGGACAATTACACATGGGTACTTTCCCGTCTGGCTGTCGAATTGGATGAGATGCCTTATCAATACGAGAAGTTCTCGGTTCAGACATGGGTGGAGAATGTCTATCGTCTGTTTACCGACCGTAACTTTGCCATCATTGACAAGGATGGCAAAAAGATAGGCTATGCACGTTCCGTATGGGCGATGATCAATTTGAATACCCGTAAGCCTGCCGATCTGTTGGCACTGCATGGAGGGAGCATCGTCGATTATGTGTGCGATGAGCCTTGTCCGATTGAAAAGCCTTCTCGTATCAAGGTGACCAGTGATCAGCCTGTTGCAACGCTGACGGCCAAATACAGTGATATAGATATTAACGGGCATGTAAACAGTATCCGTTATATCGAGCATATACTAGACTTGTTTCCGATAGAATTGTATCAGACAAAACGCATCCGCCGGTTTGAAATGGCGTATGTGGCTGAAAGTTATTTCGGAGATGAGCTTTCTTTCTTTTGCGATGAGGCGAATGAAAACGAGTTTCATGTAGAAGTGAAGAAAAACGGGAGCGAAGTCGTTTGCCGTTCCAAAGTGATGTTTGAATAGCAAACAGAGAGATGAAGAAATGGTATGCCATATTGCTTCTTTTGTCCGCACTCAAAGTGAGTGCTCAGGAGATCAGTTTTATACCAGAAGTAGGTTTAGGATTATCCAATATAACCAATAGCGACAATAATAGTAAGGTGCGTCCCGGATTTAATATAGGTATGGGGATGGAAGTTATCTGGAATGAAAGAGTCGGTATGGGCATAGGAGTTAATTATCTGGTGCTGGGCAATAGGTTTACAACTGATTACATCTCTTATACGACCAAGTTGGATTACGTCAGTATACCGGTTTACGCAAAAGGATATGTGTACAAAGGGTTGTTTGTATTTGTAGGTCCCCAGTTCGGTTTTAATGTAGTCCGGGATGATGGAAGAGATTATGATGAATTGTCAGATCTGGACAAAATGCGTAAATTTGACTTTTCTATAGGAGTCGGTATCGGTTATCAGTGGGACTTTGGTCTTCAGCTTTCGGCAAGTCACAATTTGGGGCTGATTGATGTCTGGAAGAAGTATCCCGATGAATGGTCCTCTTCCGGCAAGAAGTATAACAGCATTTTTCAATTTAATGTAGGTTGGAGAATCGGATTTTAAAAAGATTATAATAATTAATAACTTGCCTCTTCTTTATTTTTTCGTAATGGAGAAAGAAGAAAGGCTTAAAACAAAAAAACAAAAAAATGGCACAGTTGAATTTTGGCGGTACTACAGAAACCGTAGTAATCCGTGATGAATTTCCATTGGAAAAGGCTCGTGAAGTATTAAAAAATGAAACAATCGCTGTAATCGGTTACGGTGTACAAGGTCCTGGACAAGCATTGAATCTGCGTGATAACGGTTTTAATGTAATCGTTGGTCAGCGTCCGGGTAAAACATACGATAAAGCAGTAGCTGACGGATGGGTTCCGGGTGAAACTTTATTCGGCATTGAAGAGGCTTGTGAGAAAGGTACAGTCGTTATGTGTTTGTTGTCTGATGCGGCAGTAATGTCTGTATGGCCAACTATCAAACCTTACCTGACTGCCGGAAAAGCTCTTTATTTCTCTCATGGCTTCGCTATCACATGGAGTGATCGCACAGGTGTAGTTCCTCCAAAAGATATCGACGTGATTATGGTGGCTCCTAAAGGTTCGGGTACTTCTTTGCGTACCATGTTCCTCGAAGGTCGCGGTTTGAACTCTTCTTACGCTATCTATCAGGATGCAACAGGCAATGCAATGGACAGAACAATTGCACTGGGTATCGGTATCGGTTCAGGTTATTTGTTTGAAACAACTTTCAGCCGTGAAGCTACTTCCGACCTGACAGGAGAACGTGGTTCACTGATGGGTGCAATCCAAGGTTTGTTGTTGGCACAGTACGAAGTATTGCGTGAAAACGGACACAGCCCTTCTGAAGCATTCAACGAAACGGTAGAAGAACTGACTCAGTCACTGATGCCGTTGTTCGCAAAGAATGGTATGGACTGGATGTACGCTAACTGCTCTACTACAGCTCAACGTGGTGCTCTCGACTGGATGGGCCCGTTCCATGACGCTATCAAACCGGTAGTTGAAAAATTGTATCACAGTGTAAAGACTGGTAACGAAGCGCAGATTTCAATCGACTCCAACTCTAAACCGGATTATCGTGAGAAACTGGAAGAAGAACTGAAAGCATTGCGCGAAAGCGAAATGTGGCAGACTGCTGTAACAGTTCGCAAACTTCGTCCGGAAAATAACTAATCAGACTTATTATATAAGCTTTTCAAAAGGCGGGAAAATCGTATTTTCCTGCCTTTTCTATGTAAATATCACTTTTTAAAACGATAGAAAAGGGGTAAAAGAAGAAAAAAGATTAAAAGACACTGATAATGTAGGTAAAAAAGAGCATTTATTATTACCTTTACGCCAACAAATAAAACAGAAAAGGCAATGAAGACACTTTTTACTTTCAGAAGATTGATATGTATGCAGAAAATTTCTTCTTTAATAAGTAGTATATCAGAATGTTACATCAAAAGATATTTAAGTTATTCTCTACCGAATAGTAGAAATAATACCATTTCAAGTCCTTTTAATATTTCGTGCTCCATTAGTAATTCGTTGGTATGATGCAGAAGTTTCATTCTGTAGCAGGAATGAACATGCGTTAAAACGTGTTTAAAAAAACTTTTGGAGCAGAATTTAGTGGGAAAATAACATTGTTTGTTTTGTTTGTAAATAGGGGTCCTCTTTCGTGAGAAAGGGGGCTTCTTTTTTTATCGAAACAATTCAGGAAAAGACCGCTTCCTGATCGTAGGGGGAGGTGGTAGGTGAGTATATTAGTCCTTCGTATCCTTTTGTTACAAATCAGAAGTTAAAAACATCTATTGTAGGAGACATATACATTCGAGAATTAAGTAGATTCTATTGTCATCTGTCAGCTTTTAGTGTTTAAACATCTACAAAACAGGCGTTTATATCATGACAATAAGACCTGATAATAAGGCTGACAATAGAAAAACAGGCGTTTTATTGTCAGCCTCTTTTTTCAATTCTGATAGGAGGCATCAATGATTTCTCTTATTCTTGCGAATCTTGAAGGGGATAAATGACAGGGCGGATGTTTTTGCTTGCTCATCTGTAGAAAGCTGCTGTTTCGTGTTTATGGAATTGTCGTTTCCTTGCTTGGAACTGTTGTTTCTTCTATTGGAAACGGTTGTGCCAAAGGCTTGGCACAGCTGTGCCATCGTATTGGCACGGTTGTGTCACTACGTTGGCACAACTGTTTTACCGGTATGGCACAACTGCTTTGATTGGTTGTCATGAGCAAAGTGAGCGCTCAAAAAATGCAAGGAGAAGGAGAGGATATTTAAATTGCAGGATTTATCTTTGGGTAATGGGCTGACAATAAAACGCCTGTTTTTCTACTGTCAGCCTTATTATCAGGTCTTATTGTCATGATATAAACGCCTGTTTTGTAGATGTTTAAACACTAAAAGCTGACAGATGACAATAGAATGCCCGAAAAACTCTTTATGCAGAAGCAACTCGGACCCGTTGATTTCTCTATATGAAATAGGGGATCAATCTGAAATCCCGGTCGTTTTCAGTTTGTTTCTTTCGGTACGGTTTTGAATGATGAATGAAGAATTACTTTGCAGCGTGATAGCGCAGCCAATTCTTCATTCTTCATTTCCGTACAGTATGGAGCTCAAACAGGGTTTCCGGACTGACGGATATATTGCATCAGTTTACGGTAGAATGGATGTTGGGCAAGAGTCGTTGCATCTCCCAGAATTACAAGTTTCATCCGGGCGCGGGTAATGGCAACATTCATTCGTCTTAAATCATTGAGAAAGCCGATCTGTCCATCTTCGTTTGCCCGTACGAGGCTGATAAAGATGACATCCCGTTCCTGCCCTTGAAAGCCATCGACCGTATTGACTGTGATGAGGCTGCGAAAAGGGCGTAGAAAGCTGTTTTCTCTGATTTTGCTTCTTAAGTATTGCACTTGTGCCTTGTAGGGAGAAATCAGACCGAAGTCGATACGCTCGTCCAATATGCGTGTTTTGCCGATCCGGTTAATATAAGCTTCCAGTTCCTGCAGCAATAAGTTGGCTTCCTGCTTGTTGATGCGTCCGAAACTTTCGCCTACAAATTCCTCATGGAAATCCATTTCCGAGGTATCTATCCAGTTCATGGGAGTGTCGAAATCAAGAATACCCCGGTTGCGCACTTCCGGTGCGGCTTCCAGTTCCCCGTTGTAGAACCATTCGGAAGGAAAGCGCATGATTGCCTCATGCATCCGGTATTGCACTTTGAGCAGCGAAACGGCAGAAGGTTTTTGCTGCACGACTTTTTCCATCAAAGTGTGATCCAGTCCGCCACGGGCAGCTTCGATACATTTGATTGTAGGAGGAAGTTGGCAATGATCTCCGGCAAGGATTACGCGGTCCGCTTTCCGGATGGCGATCCAACAGGCAGCTTCGAGTGCCTGGGCGGCTTCATCTATAAACAGAGTGGGAAAGCGCCGTCCGTTGAGCAAACGATGGTTGCTGCTGACCAGAGTAGAAGCTATCACACGGGCACTGTCGAAAAGATCGGCATTGATTAAGATTTCCAGTTCCGTGGCACGGTCGCGGAGACGGCTCATTCTGCTGCGCATACCTTCCCTTTCGGAATAACTTCCCCGACGCATCCGGCTACCCATTTCACGGATTGATTTACGGATTCCCCAGAGTTCGGGGTATGCCGGATGGCTTTCAAAGCGGCGTTCGTAGGTAGAAGAGAGCATTTTGTCGTTTACACGCGTGGGGTTGCCAATACGAAGTACGGCTACTCCCCGGTCTGCCAGTTTCTCGCAGATCCAGTCCACAGCAGTATTACTTTGAGCGCAGACCAGCACTTGCGGTTCGCGGTGAAGCGTTTCGTAAATCGCTTCCACGAGAGTGGTAGTCTTTCCGGTTCCCGGAGGACCGTGGACAATGGCGACATCGCGCGTACATAATACTTTATTTACAGCCGTTTCCTGCGTACTGTTGAGCCACGGAAAGCGGACGGGGTACAATTCACGAAATCCGGGTTTTTGTGTTCCCAGCAATGTATCCCGTAGATCGGCAAGGCGGTTTCCTTTGGCACGGATGGTATCTTCCAGTGCTTCGAACATGGCACGATAAGAAGTTTCATCGAAATAAAGTTGTACTCCCAGCACATCTTCTGTCTGCAGTTCCATCAACGCGCCTGCTCCGGGAAGTACGACTACCATCCGCTCTTCGTCCGCATAACTGACCGTTGCAATGAAATTCATATAACTCACTTTTCCATCAAAGGACTGCCGGAAAAAACAGACGGGACGACCGAATTCGAAGGAGTGCTCGATTTCTTTATTTTCGGTTCGTGTAATATCTATTACAAGTTGATTCAGAGAATTGTAGTAACTTCGACCGGGAGAGGCGGGATACCAACAAAGACCACGTTTTACTTTGCGGGCGACTCCCATTGTTTCAGTCTGCCGCTTGAATTCCTCCTTTTCGTATTCATACTCCATGCGTAGCAGGAGTTGCTGTTGTTGAAGGTCGATGATTGGACTTTTCGGATGATTACTCATAATAGGTGCAAAGGTAATAAATCTTCTTCCTGAGACGAAAATATATTTCATTTTGTTAAACATTCCTCGAATGCCGTTCGTTATTTTTATAGATAGACTAAAAAAACAAAAGCAATATGGTGTATGATTTGACTATGTTAGAGGCTTTTTATTCTGCTTATAAAGGAAAAGTAGAACACGTACGGGCTGTTTTGAAACGGCCTTTGACGTTAGCCGAGAAAATTCTGTATGCTCACTTATTCAATGAGGGTGACTTGAAAAATTACAAGCGGGGTGAAGACTATGTAAATTTCCGTCCCGACCGTGTTGCCATGCAGGATGCGACTGCCCAGATGGCATTGCTTCAGTTCATGAATGCAGGAAAAGAAAAAGTAGCTGTTCCTTCCACTGTGCACTGTGATCACTTGATACAGGCATACAAAGGAGCGAAAGAAGATATCGCTACTGCAACTAAAACAAACGAAGAAGTTTACGACTTTTTGCGCGATGTATCCTCTCGCTACGGTATCGGTTTCTGGAAACCGGGGGCCGGCATCATTCACCAGGTAGTGCTCGAGAATTACGCTTTTCCCGGTGGAATGATGGTGGGAACCGACTCACATACTCCGAATGCCGGAGGACTGGGCATGGTAGCTATCGGCGTAGGCGGCGCGGATGCCGTAGACGTGATGACGGGCATGGAGTGGGAGCTGAAAATGCCGAAAATAATCGGTGTCCGCCTGACCGGAAAACTGAGTGGCTGGACTTCCCCGAAAGATGTGATTCTGAAACTCGCGGGGATTCTGACCGTAAAAGGAGGAACCAATTCCATCATCGAATATTTCGGACCGGGAACGGCTTCTTTGTCGGCTACCGGCAAAGCGACCATTTGCAATATGGGTGCCGAAGTGGGAGCTACCACTTCACTTTTCCCGTTCGACGGGCGCATGGCTACTTATCTGAGGGCTACCGGCAGAGATCGTGTCGTGGAACTGGCAGAGGCCGTTGACTGTGAACTCCGTGCGGATGAGCAAGTAACGGATGAACCGGATAAGTACTACGACCGTGTCATCGACATCGATTTGTCCACGCTTGAACCTTACATCAACGGACCTTTCACACCGGACGCTGCTACACCTATCTCAGAATTTGCAGAAAAAGTATTGCTGAATGGCTATCCGCGTAAAATGGAAGTCGGACTGATCGGTTCGTGTACCAACTCTTCTTATCAGGACTTGAGCCGTGCCGCTTCGTTGGCAAGGCAAGTAAAGGAAAAGAATCTGAGTGTAGCTGCTCCGCTGATCATCAATCCGGGTTCCGAACAAATACGCGCTACTGCCGAAAGAGACGGAATGATGGATACCTTTACGGAAATCGGAGCCGTCATTATGGCAAATGCCTGCGGACCTTGCATCGGTCAGTGGAAACGCCACACGGACGACCCGACGCGAAAGAATTCAATTGTTACTTCCTTCAACCGTAACTTTGCCAAGCGTGCGGACGGCAATCCGAATACGTATGCCTTTGTCGCTTCTCCCGAACTGACGATGGCACTGACAATTGCCGGTGACTTATGCTTCAATCCTTTGAAAGACAGGCTTATGAACCATGACGGCGAGAAAGTGAAACTGACAGAACCGGTAGGAGACGAGCTTCCATTAAGAGGCTTTGCTTCCGGTGATGAAGGCTATATCGCTCCCGGTGGAGCAAAAACAGCGATCAATGTCAACCCGGAATCGCAGCGCCTGCAATTGCTGACTCCTTTCCCGGCGTGGGACGGGCAAGATATACTCAATATGCCTCTGCTGATTAAGGCGCAGGGCAAATGCACTACCGACCATATTTCGATGGCAGGGCCGTGGCTGCGTTTCCGCGGACATCTGGAGAATATTTCGGATAATATGTTGATGGGAGCCGTGAATGCGTTCAATGGAGAGACCAATAACGTGTGGAACCGTTCGACAAATACATACGGGACCGTTTCCGGCACAGCCAAAATGTATAAATCCGAAGGAGTGCCTTCTATCGTCGTGGCCGAAGAAAATTATGGCGAAGGTTCCAGTCGCGAGCATGCCGCTATGGAGCCCCGTTTCCTCAATGTGCGTGTGATTCTTGCCAAGAGCTTCGCCCGTATTCACGAAACGAACCTGAAAAAGCAGGGTATGCTTGCTCTTACGTTTGCAGACAAAGCGGATTATGACAAGATACAGGAGCACGACCTCCTTTCGGTCATTGGCCTGATAGATTTTGCACCGGGGCGCAATCTGACCATCGTTCTTCATCACGAAGACGGCACGAAAGAGAGTTTTGAAGCGCAACATACATACAACGAACAGCAGATCGCTTGGTTCCGTGCCGGTTCTGCATTGAATGCCAGATAATTAAAAAGATAGAAATGAGCAAAATAACCATGCAAAAAGATGGTACGCTTTTAGTGCCCGATGTGCCTGTCGTACCTTATATTACCGGAGATGGAGTAGGAGCCGAAGTGACTCCGTCGATGCAAGCCGTTGTGAATGCGGCTGTTCAGAAAGCATACGGTGGCAAACGCCGGATTGAATGGAAAGAAGTGCTGGCGGGCGAACGCGCTTTTAACGAGACAGGTTCGTGGTTGCCGGATGAAACGATGAAGGCTTTTCAGGAATATCTGATTGGCATCAAAGGGCCGTTGACAACTCCTGTCGGCGGTGGAATCCGTTCTTTGAACGTAGCTTTGCGCCAAACGTTGGATTTGTATGTCTGTCTGCGTCCTGTTCGTTGGTATCAAGGCGTTCATTCTCCGGTGAAAGCTCCGGAAAAGGTGAATATGTGCGTGTTCCGTGAAAATACGGAAGATATCTATGCAGGCATCGAGTGGGAGGCAGGTACTCCCGAAGCAGAAAAGTTCTGTCAGTTTCTGAAAAATGAGATGGGAGTGACGAAAATCCGTTTCCCGGAGACCTCTTCTTTTGGAGTGAAACCTGTTTCCCGTGAAGGCACGGAACGCCTTGTGCGGGCCGCTTGTCAGTATGCCCTCGACCATCACCTGCCTTCTGTGACTTTGGTGCACAAGGGAAACATTATGAAGTTCACCGAAGGAGGCTTCAAAAAATGGGGCTATGAACTGGCGCAACGTGAGTTTGGCGATGCTCTGGCAGACGGCAGACTGGTGATAAAGGACTGCATCGCCGACGCTTTCCTGCAAAATACGTTACTGATTCCCGAGGAATATTCCGTGATAGCTACCCTGAACCTGAACGGAGACTACGTTTCCGACCAGTTGGCTGCAATGGTAGGCGGCATCGGCATTGCTCCGGGAGCAAATATCAACTATAAAACGGGGCATGCCATTTTTGAAGCGACGCATGGAACTGCCCCGAACATTGCCGGAAAGGACATCGTGAATCCTTGTTCTATTATTCTTTCGGCAGTGATGATGCTTGAATATCTGGGATGGAAAGAAGCGGCTGTCCTTATCGAAAAGGCTTTGGAACAAAGTTTCCTCGATGCCCGTGCCACGCACGATCTGGCTCGCTTTATGCCGGGAGGTACCTCCCTGTCTACTACCGCTTTCACACGCGAAATTGTGGAAAGAATCGAAAAGTAAATGTAACGATTAAAAACGAAGTATTATGAAGAAAGAGTATTTGATTTACAAACTCTCCGAGGAGATGAAAGAGGCTACCCGGATCGACAATGAATTGTTCCCCAAGTTTGATGTGAAACGTGGACTGCGTAATGAAGACGGCACCGGCGTGTTGGTAGGTCTCACTAAAATAGGTAATGTAGTAGGTTACGAACGGGTCCCCGGCGGTGGACTGAAACCTATTCCGGGAAAGTTGTTCTATCGGGGCTACGACGTGGAGGATATTTCTCATGCCATTATCAAAGAGAAACGTTTCGGCTTCGAAGAAGTGGCTTATCTGCTGCTTTCCGGTCGCCTGCCGGACAAGGAAGAGCTGGCTTCATTCGGCGAACTGATTAACGACAATATGGCGCTCGAACAGAAGACGAAAATGAATATTATTGAGCTGGAAGGAAATAATATCATGAATATCCTGTCGCGTAGTGTGCTCGAAATGTACCGTTTCGATCCCGATGCCGATGATACTTCGCGGGATAACCTGATGCGTCAGAGCATTGACCTTATCTCCAAGTTCCCCACTATCATTGCGTATGCTTATAATATGCTTCGCCATGCTACATTCGGACGTTCGCTGCACATCCGCCATCCGCAGGAAAAGCTGTCCATCGCTGAGAATTTCCTCTATATGCTTAAAAAAGACTATACGGAACTGGATGCCCGTACGCTCGACTTGCTGTTGATTCTACAGGCGGAACACGGTGGTGGTAATAACTCGACTTTCACGGTTCGCGTTACTTCTTCCACAGGGACGGATACGTATTCGGCAATCGCCGCAGGTATCGGTTCGTTGAAGGGTCCGCTTCATGGAGGCGCGAATATTCAGGTTGCCGACATGTTCCATCATTTGCAGGAAAACATCAAAGACTGGAAAAGCGTGGACGAAATAGATACTTATTTCACACGGATGCTGAATAAAGAAGTATATAATAAGACCGGACTGATTTACGGTATCGGTCATGCTGTCTATACGATTTCTGACCCTCGCGCGCTGCTGCTGAAAGAACTGGCTCGCGACCTCGCCCGTGAAAAAGGGAAAGAAGAAGAATTTGCTTTCCTCGAACTACTTGAAGAGCGTGCCATCGCTACCTTCGGGCGGGTAAAGAACAACGGAAAGACGGTGTCCAGCAATATCGATTTCTATTCGGGCTTTGTCTATGAGATGATCGGCTTGCCGCAGGAGATTTTCACTCCGCTGTTTGCCATGGCCCGTATCGTGGGCTGGTGTGCGCACCGCAATGAAGAATTGAACTTCGAAGGCAAACGCATTATCCGTCCGGCTTATAAAAATGTTCTTGATGATTTGGCTTATATTCCCATTAAGAAACGCTGATAAGAACAAATCCTTTTTATGCAATAATGGCTTGTTTTTAGAAAGAACATCCGATGTTCTATTAACATTTAACACTTTGCGGCTGTCGTGTTTCTCTCCCGATGGAGGCTAAGGCATTTATCGTTGGTAGAAAAGGCGCAGCCTCGTATGTAGAAACGCCCTTTTAACACAGCGTTAAAAGGGCGTTTCTACATACGAGGAATTATACATTCTATTTCTTTGTATATCAGTGAACTATGATCTTTCCCTTTGCTGGAGGAGAGATTATGGACAGGTGACCTGTTGAGAACAAACTTGTTATTTTAATAATTACCGTCGATTGAGTCTTTGCTGCTATTATTGGGATAAGGCATAATGTCTATTAAATCAAAATACATTAAGCGTGTTTTTAGATGCGTTCCGGTTTCAAAGCCTGTATATTCCACTTCTTGCGCTTCCGTAGAGAAAAGGTATTTGAAACCGTTTTTCAGATAATAGTTCAGAGGAATATTTTCATTGTAAGCGTCAACAATTAAAAAGCGACACCCTGTTTTGTTTCCCGCATCAATGAACCATGCTTTTATGAAAGTCATCAGATCACTACCTATACCCTGATGCTTGTATTCTTTATTGATTCCAAGTCTGCCGATTAATACACCCGGATAGCGGCGCATTTGTTTGGCTCGGGGAATGTCTTTCTGAACTTTCTTTTCCCTGCTGTTGGGGAGGATATTTACTCTGATACTATCGTTAGAAACAGTGAAGGCACACACTATGTCCGAAGGATTTTTATCTGAACGAAAACAGTAACTTTTTCCTAATAGTTGTGCATTATAGAGAGGAGCATCGTTATGAAAGAAGTCGTCTAAGTCTTGGTGCCCACATGAGAAAGGGTCACATTCTTTAATCGTATCCTCATCAAGTACGGCAAAAGTACATTTCTCAAAAAGAAATCCCATGTTTTATAACATTTTAGCCTTTTTGAGCACAGCACGGGCTTCCAGCACATGTTTGCTGAAGTCTTGTTTGTTTTGATTTTTATAAGCCTTGTCCGCTGCCTTAACGAAGTGTTCCGCTTCTTTTCCTTTTAAGGTCGGTATGGCTTTAATTTCCATTGCCATTGCTTTTTCTTTTTATTTAGTTCATAACCAACTGCAAAGATAGCTGATTTTTAATGAATAAACAAAGAATGCCGGAAGTCTGTTGTCGTTTGATTTGTTTTTTATTTGAGTTATTTTTGTGGCCATTCTTTTCTTTTTTTGTTATTTTTGTGAATCTCAAAAGAAAATCAAGATGAGTATAGCTGCCTTTAATCTATTTTTGGGCGTCATGAGTCTGATAGCTCTGATTGTTTTCATTGCCCTCTACTTTGTGAAAGCCGGTTACGGGATATTTCGCACCGCTTCCTGGGGAGCCGCTATTTCCAACAAGCTGGCTTGGGTGCTGATGGAAGCTCCCGTATTTCTGGTCATGTGCTGGATGTGGATGCATTCGGAACGTCGTTTTGATCCGGTCATACTAACATTCTTTGTGTTTTTTCAGATTCATTATTTTCAGCGTGCTTTCGTCTTCCCTCTGTTGCTGACCGGAAAGAGCAAGATGCCGTTGGCAATCATGTCGATGGGAATTCTTTTTAATTTGTTGAATGGCTATATGCAAGGTGAATGGATTTTTTATCTGGCACCCGAAGGGATGTATCACTCCGGGTGGTTTACTTCTGCATGGTTTATAACGGGCAGTCTGCTTTTTTTTGCAGGCATGTTTATGAACTGGCATTCGGACTATATCATCCGTCACTTGCGCAAGCCGGGTGACACCCGTCATTATCTGCCTCAAAAGGGCATGTACCGCTATGTTACTTCCGCCAACTATCTGGGCGAGATTATCGAATGGGCAGGCTGGGCAATACTTACCTGTTCGCTTTCCGGACTTGTATTCTTTTGGTGGACAATGGCCAACCTCGTTCCCCGCGCCAATGCGATATGGCATCGTTACCGCGAAGAATTCGGTTCGGAGGTGGGAGCGCGCAAACGTGTATTTCCTTTTGTATATTGACTTAAAATAGCATACTATGGAATCTAAACTTTTTACTCCTGTCACTTTCGGTCCGTTGACGCTGCGGAATCGTACTATCCGCTCTGCCGCTTTTGAGAGCATGTGTCCGGGGAATGCTCCTTCGCAGATGTTGCTCGACTATCACCGTTCGGTAGCTGCCGGCGGAGTCGGGATGACGACTGTTGCCTATGCAGCTGTGACGCAAAGCGGACTTTCTTTTGACCGTCAGTTGTGGCTGCGTCCGGAAATTATCTCCGGCTTGCGTGAAGTGACCGGGGCGATACATGCGGAAGGGGCGGCTGCCGGCATCCAGATAGGGCATTGTGGAAATATGTCTCATAAAAAGATTTGCGGGACCACCCCGGTTTCAGCTTCTACCGGCTTCAATTTATATTCTCCCACATTTGTACGCGGCATGAAAAGGGAAGAATTGCCGGAGATGGCGAAAGCCTACGGACAGGCTGTTAACTTGGCACGCGAAGCCGGCTTTGATGCTGTTGAGGTACATGCCGGACACGGATATCTGATCAGCCAGTTCTTGTCTTCCTATACCAACCACAGAAAAGATGAATATGGCGGCTCGCTCGAAAACCGGATGCGCTTTATGGGAATGGTGATGGATGAGGTGATGAAAGCGGCGGGAACCGATATGGCTGTCATTGTGAAAATGAATATGCGTGATGGCTTCAAAGGAGGAATGGAGATCGACGAAACCCTGCAAGTAGCAAAATGCCTGTTGCAACTGGGAGTACACGCGCTGGTCCTGAGTGGAGGTTTTGTCAGCAGAGCTCCGATGTACGTGATGCGGGGGGCCATGCCTGTTCGTTCGATGGCTTATTACATGGATTGCTGGTGGCTGAAATATGGAGTCCGGATGTTTGGAAAGTGGATGATTCCGACTGTTCCTTTTCGGGAAGCTTATTTTCTGGAAGATGCGCTGAAGTTTCGGGCAGCACTTCCGGAAGCTCCGTTGATTTATGTGGGGGGACTGGTGTCCCGTAAAAAGATAGATGAAGTCTTGGATGCCGGCTTTGATGCCGTTCAGATGGCACGTGCTCTGCTCAACGAGCCAGGGTTTGTCAATCGGATGAGGCGGGAAGAGCAGGCGCGTTGTAGCTGTGGACACAGCAACTATTGCATTGGTCGCATGTATACCATTGAGATGGCGTGCCACCAACATCTGAAAGAAAAACTGCCTCCCTGCCTGCAACGGGAGATTGAAAAACTGGAAAAACGATGAGTGAAGAGAAATGGGCAATCATCACCGGCGCCGATGGTGGCATGGGAACGGAAATAACCCGTGCCGTAGCCGCAGCCGGTTACCACGTTATAATGGCTTGCTATCACCCAGAAAAAGCAGAGTTGGTACGGCAACGTTTAGTGAACGAGACGGGAAACACAAAACTGGAAGTCATGGCAGTCGATCTGTCTTCCATGTCATCGGCAGCCTCTTTGGCCGATCAGATTTTGGAACGTCATCTCCCCGTTTCTTTGCTGATGAATAATGCCGGAACGATGGAAACCGGACTTCACATCACCGCCGACGGCTTCGAACGTACGGTGAGCGTCAATTATCTGGGACCGTATTTGCTTACCCGGAAACTCCTTCCGGTAATGACGCGTGGAGCGCGTATTGTAAATATGGTTTCCTGCACGTACGCGATTGGCCGTCTCGATTTTCCGGATTTCTTCTTGCAGGGAAGAAAGGGAGGTTTCTGGCGTATCCCTGTTTATAGCAATACGAAACTGGCTCTGCTGCTGTTTACAATGGAACTTGCGGAACGTCTTCGCGGGAAAGGAATCACGGTCAATGCTGCCGATCCCGGAATTGTTTCTACCAATATGATTACTATGCATCAATGGTTCGATCCGCTGACGGATCTCTTTTTCCGTCCTTTTATTCGTACGCCACGGAAGGGGGCTTCTACTGCCATCGGTCTTTTGCTTGATGAGAAGGAAACTGGAGTGACCGGTCAACTGTATGCTGGCAATCACCGGAAAGAGTTGCCGGACAACTACGTTCATCATGTACAGAAAGAACAGTTATGGGAAATAACGGAGCAATTGCTGGCGCAATGGTTCACATGATTTAATCATTTGGGAGATTGCACGTGCATCTGATCGTTATCCGTTTGATACAGCGCAAATGATGAGTAAGAAAAAATGACTGTTCTGTCTTCTGCCAGAGAAAAAGAAACCGCTTGGAATCTGTGGCATGGATATAGGAGTCAGTCCGAAAAACCGGCTTGAGTTCCATATTGTACGGAAAAGAATATATTTAGGCACGGATTACACGGATTAACACGGTTGTTTTACGTAATCATAGCACTAAAACCGTGAAATCCGTGTAATCCGTGCCTAATCCTCAATTTATAATTTAGTTCATTTCTGTACAGAAAGAAACAAACTGAAAACAACCGGGTTTTCGGGTTGATCCGGATATAGGATGGATTGAAATAAGAACGGTGGACAATTGAATAGCTCAATTCGTCCACCGTTCTTTATATTACCTTTATAAAAATAAGCTTCTGTTCTATTGACAGTCTCTATTAAATAGAAAGTTCTTTCAGTACATTGACCAGATCTCTCTTGACCGGCTTATCGTTTTTGATAGCCTTGCTGAATGGTACATAAACGATTTCATCATGTTCGATACCTATCATTACATTACGCTGGTCTTCCATGATAGCGTCGATAGCAGCGGCACCCAAGCGGCTTGCCAGAATACGGTCGTGAGCTGTAGGACTGCCACCGCGCTGCAAGTGTCCCAGGATCGTTACACGTACGTCATATTGCGGATATTCATTTTTTACACGTTCCGCATAGTGCATGGCACCACCTGTCAGTTCGCTTTCCGCTACCAACACGATACTACTGTTTTTTGATTTACGGAATCCGTTCTTGATAAATTCTTCCAGTTGGTCGACTTCCGTACTAAATTCCGGTATGATGGCTGCTTCAGCTCCCGACGCGATGGCACCATTCAGTGCGAGGAATCCGGCATCACGTCCCATCACCTCTACAAAGAACAGACGTTCGTGTGAAGTGGCGGTGTCGCGGATTTTATCTACTGCATCCAGAATGGTATTCAATGCTGTATCGTATCCGATGGTGGTATCTGTGCCATAGAGGTCATTGTCAATCGTTCCCGGAAGTCCGATACATGGAACGTCAAATTCCTGCGCAAAGATTCGGGCACCTGTCAGTGAACCGTCACCACCAATGATGACCAAAGCATCAATGCCTTCTCTCTTCATATTATCATAAGCCAGCTGGCGACCTTCCGGTGTAGTGAACTCCTTACAACGGGCTGTTTTCAGAATCGTTCCGCCCAGTTGGATGATATTACTTACGTTTTGGCTCTTGAACTCTTTGATTTCGCCTGTCACCAGACCTTTGTATCCTCTATATATACCTTTTACTTGTAGTCCGTTGTAGATAGCCGCACGTGTTACTGCGCGGATAGCCGCATTCATACCCGGGGCATCACCTCCGGAAGTCAAAATACCGATACATTTAACTGTTCCCATAACAATCTTTCATTAATTAGTTTGACGTGGCAAATGTACAACAAAAAGTTGAAAGCGGTGTTTCATAAGTTTTTTTTCGTGTGTCGAAACCATTAAAAATATTCAAATTGTTCCTTCTTTCTTTCTTTTTATTCTTTTGGGAGGGAGAAAATACCAGTCCTTTGACACATTGTTAATCTTTTATTAATAGCCGGATATGGTCATGTATTTTTTCCATCAGCCATTTGGGAGTGGAAGTCGCCCCGCATACTCCGATAGATTCCACATTCTGAAGCAAAGAAGGGTCGATTTCTTTCTCATTGTCGATCAGGTGTGAGTTCGCATTCACTTTCAGGCATTCTTCAAAAAGCATTTTCCCATTCGAACTCTTTTTTCCGCTGACGAAAAAGATAAGATCGTGTGTAGCCGCAAACTCTCTGAGATTGGGCATACGGTTGGCAACTTGGCGGCAAATCGTATCATAATATTCGAAAGTGGCATCCGGTGAAATGTGGTGTTTGATGTATTCCACAATCTCCTGAAACTCATCCAAAGATTTGGTGGTCTGCGAGAAAAGCCGGATACTTTTGCTGAAATCAAGCTTTTTGGCTTCTTCCGCACTTTCGATGACAATGGCTTGGCCACCCGTTTGTCCCACCAGTCCCAGCACTTCCGCGTGACCGTTTTTGCCGTAGATAACAATTTGCTTTTCTTCAAAGTCTTCTTTTCGGAACTCTTGCTTGATGCGCTTTTGGAGTCTCAGTACAACCGGGCAGGTAGCATCGATGATTTCAATGTTATTTTCTTGGGCAATCTGGTAAGTTTCCGGTGGCTCTCCGTGCGCACGGAGCAACACTTTGGCATTGCGTAATTGTCTGAATTCATCGCGGTTGATGGTAATCAGTCCCATCGCTTTCAGCCTGTCTACTTCCCGGCTGTTGTGTACAATATCCCCCAGGCAATAGAGGGTTTCTCCTTTTGCCAGTTCTTCTTCCGCTTTGTGGATGGCTGTGACCACCCCGAAGCAGAAGCCGGACCCTTCATCTATCTCTACTTTTATCATACACTCAACTTCTGTCCTCTACTTATTAACAATTTTCCCGAACTGTTCCGACAGCCATTCTTTCTGTTGCTCAATACTCAGATTGGAGTTGTCGAGCAGTAAAGCGTCATCTGCCTTACGCAATGGGCTCACTTCGCGGTGCTGGTCGATATAATCCCGTTGCTTTACGTTTTCCAGAATTTCTTCAAAACTGCCTTCCTGTCCCTTTGCTTTCAGTTCGTCAAAACGGCGTTGGGCACGAATCTCCGGAGTAGCCGTTACGAATATTTTCAGTTCCGCATCCGGAAAAACGGTGGTCCCGATGTCACGTCCGTCCATCACAATTCCCTTTTCTTTTCCCATGGCCTGCTGCTGTGCCACCATCGCTTCGCGTACAAAATCAAGCGCACTGATAGGACTGACCTTTGACGAAACCCCCATTGTACGGATTTTATTCTCCACATTCACCCCGTTGAGGTAAGTGTCCGGGCGTCCCGTTTCCGGATTCGGACGGAAGGAAATCTGAATATCCTTGATTGCTTTTTTCAACTTCTCCGTATCGATGACATCTCCGTCGAATATCCCGTTCTCAATACTATATAAGGTGACTGCGCGGTACATGGCTCCACTGTCTATATAAATGTATCCTACTTCGCGGGCGAGGTCTTTGGCCATTGTACTTTTTCCGCAGGACGAAAAACCGTCGATTGCGATTGTTATCTTTTTCATATTTATCTGGTTCTTATTTTACTCGCCAAAGATACGCTTATTTTGAAAATCCGCCATAGATTTGACTGTAAAAGCAACTGAATGAGTATGAAAGAATTAAAAAAGTTAAAAAGCCGGATAAAAAGAGACGAAGAGACGGACGGTTATCTGAAAATGTACTATATTTGCCCAGAGACACATAGGAAGACACTTTTTTTATTAATCATTATATTAACAAAATTATGGAAGTTAAAAAATCACCCAAGGCAGACCTGGAAGGAAAGAAGTCCACATGGCTGCTGATCGGTTACGTGGTGGTATTGGCTTTTATGTTCGTGGCGTTCGAATGGACCCAGCGTGATGTGAAAATCGATACAAGCCAGGCAGTAGCTGATGTCGTTTTTGAAGAGGAAATCATTCCTATTACCGAAACCCCTGAACAAGCAGCACCACCACCACCCGAGGCTCCGAAGGTGGCCGAATTGCTGGAAATTGTCGATGATAAGGCAGATATTGAAGAATCAACTACCATTCTTAATGAGGATAACACACCGAAAGTAGAAGTAAAATACGTACCGGTGCAAGTAGTTGAAGAAGAGCCGGAAGAACAGACTATCTTTGAAGTGGTAGAAAACATGCCGGACTTCCCGGGTGGACAAGCAGCATTGATGCAGTATCTGGCTAAAAACATTAAATATCCGACTATCGCACAGGAAAATGGTACTCAAGGTCGTGTTATCGTACAGTTCGTTGTGAACAGAGACGGTAGTATCGTAGATGCAAAAGTTGTACGTAGTGTAGACCCGTATCTGGATAAAGAAGCTCTCCGTGTGATCAACACGATGCCGAAGTGGAAACCAGGTATGCAGCGTGGTAAACCGGTTCGCGTTAAATTTACAGTTCCTGTAATGTTCAGATTGCAGTAATTTGTAACACCAATACATTTAAGAGGCTGCGAATGCAGCCTCTTTTTATTCATTAATCTTCATTTTCATCATGTTTACAGCATCTCAATTACTTGATAAAATAAATAACCATATTTCTGAACTTCAGATAACCCGGACTCCGAAAGGACTCTATGAACCAATCGAATACATCCTTTCTTTGGGGGGGAAGCGGATACGTCCTGTATTGATGCTGATGGCATATAATCTGTATAAGGAAGATATTTCGTCTATTTATGACCCAGCTACTGGTATCGAAGTTTATCATAACCACACTTTGTTGCATGATGATTTGATGGATCGCTCGGATATGCGTCGGGGAAAGCCGACTGTGCATAAAGTCTGGAACGATAATACTGCTATTTTGTCGGGCGATACCATGTTAATATTGGCTTTCCGGTATATAGCCGGCTGTGCACCGGAGCACTTGAAAGAAGTTGTTGACTTATTTAGTCTGACTGCATTGGAGATTTGTGAAGGACAGCAGTTGGATATGGAATTTGAGTCGCGCAGCGATGTTGCAGAGGACGAATATATTGAGATGATTCGTTTGAAAACAGCTGTATTGCTTGCCGCAAGCCTGAAGATTGGCGCGATTCTGGCAGGAGCATCTGCCGCTGACGCGGAGAATCTTTATAATTTCGGAATGCAAATAGGAGTTGCATTCCAGTTGCAGGATGATTTACTGGATGTTTATGGCGATCCGGAAGTGTTCGGAAAGAAAATCGGTGGAGACATCCTTTGCAATAAAAAGACATACATGCTGATCAAAGCACTGGAACGTGCAGATGGAAAGCAGCAGGAAGAACTGAACGGTTGGCTGAATGCAGAGAATTGTCAGCCGGCAGAAAAAATAGCCGCAGTTACCGAAATCTATAATCAGCTGGCTATCCGCAGCGTTTGTGAAAACAAAATGCGCGAGTATTATACACTTGCTATGGAAAGCCTTGAGGCAGTTGCGGTTGCCGGAGAGAAGAAGAAAGAACTTAAAAGTTTAGTGAAATTGCTAATGTATCGGGAAATGTAGTAAAGTGGGAGAGAAATGCCTTACAGACGATTGCCAAATACGGATCAAGCCAGAGTACGGGCGCTGAAAGCAGCGGTCGAGAAGGGTGATGTGTATAATGTGCGGGATCTGGCTATCTCATTGAAAACATTATTTGATGCCCGTAATTTTCTGTTGAAGTTTGAAGCTGCGCAAATTTACTATACACAATGTTATGATAATCAGTCGAGAGCCAGTCGCAAGCATCAGGCGAATGTGAGAATGGCACGGCTGTATATTTCTCACTTTATTCAGGTGCTCAATCTTGCAGTGCTCCGTGATGAGATCAAACCGGTGCATAAAGAACTGTATGGGCTTCCCGAAGCGAATGTGGTGCCGGATTTATTAAGCGAAGCATCTTTGGTAGAGTGGGGGAGGAAAATTATTGATGGCGAGCAGCGGCGAATCTCTCAAGGGGGAATCCCCATTTATAACCCGACTATTGCACGCGTAAAAGTGCATTACGATATTTTTCTGGATAGCTATGAACGTCAGAAAGGATACCAGTCCGCAACAAACCGGAGCTTGGATGAGTTGGCCTCGATGCGTGACCGTGCTGATGAACTGATTCTGGATATATGGAATCAGGTGGAAGCCAAGTTTCAGGGAATAAATCCCAATGAAACCCGATTGGAAAAATGTCGTGACTATGGGCTGGTATATTATTACCGCTCCAATGAGAAAGTGAAAGAAGAAAGCGAATTATCATGTTAATAGATACTCATTCCCATCTGTTTTTAGAAGAATTTTCCGATGACCTGCCACAGGTAATGGAGCGTGCGCGGCAAGCCGGCGTTTCGCGTATTTTCATGCCCAATATTGACAGTACGACAATTGAACCGATGCTGTCGGTCTGCGCGGATTATCCGGAATATTGTTATCCGATGATCGGGCTCCATCCTACTTCGGTGAACGAGTCGTATAAACAGGAGATGGCAATTGTCCGGGAGCGTTTGGAAGCCCCTCATCACTTTGTGGCCATTGGAGAAATCGGACTTGACTTGTATTGGGATAAAACATTTTTGAACGAACAATTGTACGTTTTTGAGAAACAGATAGAGTGGGCGCTCGAATATAAATTACCTATTGTGATCCATTCGCGGGAAGCATCCGACTATATATATAAGGTGATGCAACCTTATAAAAACACAGCTTTGACCGGTATTTTTCATAGTTTCACCGGGAGTGCGGAAGAAGCAGCCCGATTACTGGAGTTTGACGGTTTTATGTTGGGAATCAACGGAGTGGTCACCTTCAAGAAATCCTCTCTGCCGGAAGCCTTGTTGACGGTACCTTTGGAGCGAATAGTGCTTGAAACGGATTCCCCCTATCTGACCCCTGTACCCAATCGGGGAAAAAGAAATGAAAGCGCGAATGTGCGCGATACCTTCCTGAAGCTGGTTGAAATATATCAGACCACCCCGGAGCACCTTTCACAAGCCACTTCCGAAAATGCACTAAAAGTGTTCGGAATGGTCAAATAAGGTTCCAAAGGTTTTAAATTATATTAATTTGCAGTATTTATTTAAGATAAAAAAGGGATAATGCTTTAGGAAAAGAAAAAAAAGGATACATTTGTAGCTGAAAATGCGGAAAACTCATAAGGAGAGGTGCTCGAGTGGTTGAAGAGGCACGCCTGGAAAGCGTGTATACGCCAAAAGTGTATCGCGGGTTCGAATCCCGCTCTCTCCGCATTGCTGTGAAAGGGCAAAAAGTGGAAAACAATTAAAACAATAAAATAACAATTAATTAATTAATCTTAAAAATTAGACACACAATGAAAAAGTTATTTGCAATTGTTGCTGTGATTGGGGCCTTTACATTTGGCTCAATTCAACTTGCTCAGGCTCAAGACGCTCCTGCTGCAGAACAAACTGAACAACAAGCTGCTCCTGCTGCTGCTCAAGCTGCTCCGGCTGCTGCCCCTGCTGCAGAAGAAGGTGGTATTCACAAAGAAATCAAAGTTAAATTCATCGAAGGTACTGCATCTTTCATGAGTTTGGTTGCTATTGCTTTGGTAATCGGTTTGGCTTTCTGTATCGAACGTATCATCTATTTGAGCTTGGCTGAAATCAACACAAAAAAATTCATGGCATCTATCGAAGCTGCTTTGGAAAAAGGTGATGTTGAAGCTGCTAAAGACATCGCACGTAACACCAGAGGTCCTGTTGCTTCTATCTACTATCAGGGTTTGATGAGAATCGACCAGGGTATCGACGTAGTTGAGAAGTCAGTAGTATCTTACGGTGGTGTACAGGCTGGTTACCTTGAAAAAGGATGTTCATGGATCACACTGTTTATCGCAATGGCTCCGTCACTCGGATTCTTGGGAACTGTAATCGGTATGGTGCAGGCATTTGATAAGATCCAGCAGGTAGGTGATATCTCTCCGACGGTTGTTGCAGGTGGTATGAAAGTTGCCTTGATTACAACTATCTTCGGTTTGATCGTTGCTTTGATTCTTCAGGTATTCTACAACTACGTACTTGCTAAGATTGAAGCTCTTACAAGCGAAATGGAAGATTCTTCTATCTCTTTGCTTGACATGGTAATCAAATATGATCTGAAATACAAAAAATAATTCGAAATGAGTAAGTTAACATATAAAGCATCGTACTACGCGCTGTATGCGATGTTTGCCATCATACTGATCGTAATGGGTGTCTTCTTCTTCGGAGGAGACGCTACAGGCGATGCAGTAATTCCGGGAGTAGATCCCGAAATGTGGCAGCCGGCTCAAACAGATGCCTTACTCTACTTGATGTATGTTTTGTTTGGTTTAGCTGTTGCAGCCACTATTATTGCTGCTGTATTCCAATTTGGTGCAGCTTTGAAAGATAATCCGGCAGGCGCTATCAAGTCTTTGCTTGGTTTGGTTCTTTTGGTTGTTGTTTTAGTTGTAGCTTGGGCTATGGGTGACGGAACACCGATGAATATTCCTGGTTATGATGGTAGTGACAACGTTCCTTTCTGGCTGAAAATAACTGATATGTTCCTTTATTCCATCTACATCCTGTTGTTTGTAACAATCGTTGCAATCATCGCGAGTGGCATAAAGAAAAAAATATCATAATCAATTGAGGATACTCAATTTAATAAGTAATAACAATGGCAAGAGGAAAAAGAAAAGTTCCTGATATTAACTCAAGTTCTACGGCGGATATCGCTTTCTTGTTGCTGATCTTCTTCTTGATTACAACATCAATGGATACAGACCGTGGTTTGGCAAGACTTTTGCCTCCACCACCCGAAGATCAAGATCAAAAGAATACGGATAAGATTAAAGAACGTAACATTTTGCAGGTATACTTGAATAAGGATGATGCTTTGATGTGCGGTAATGATTATATCGGTGTTGATCAGCTGAGAGAAAGAGCTAAAGAATTTATTGCGAATGCCGGTAATGCGGAGCATATGCCTGAAAAGACACAGAAGAATGTGGAATTTTTTGGTACGACTCTCGTTAACGACAAGCACGTAATTTCTTTGCAGAATGACCGCGGGTCTTCTTATCAGGCATATATCAGCGTGCAGAACGAACTTGTTGCTGCATACAATGAATTGAGAAATGAATTAGCTCTTCAGAAATGGCAGAGACCTTATGAGGAATTGAATGACGAACAGCAAAAAGCAATTCGTGAAATCTATCCGCAGAGAATTTCTGAGGCAGAACCTAAAAAATACGGAGAAAGGAGGTAAGTAATGGGAAAATTTAATAAAACTGGTAAACGTGAAATGCCGGCATTGAATACTTCTTCATTGCCTGACCTTATCTTTACTTTGTTGTTCTTCTTTATGATTGTAACAACAATGCGTGAGGTTACTTTAAAAGTACAGTTCACACTTCCGGAAGGTACTGAGCTCGAAAAACTGGAGAAGAAATCACTGGTAACATTCATTTATGTGGGTGAACCGACTCAGGAATATCGTGCGAAAATGGGTACTGAAAGTCGTATTCAGCTCAACGACAGCTACGCTGAAGTGGGCGAAGTACAAGACTTCATTTTCCAGGAACGCGCAAGTATGAATGAGGGTGACCAAGCTAAGATGACTGTGTCTCTGAAAGTAGACCAAAAAACAAAAATGGGTATTATCACTGACGTGAAGAATGCTCTTAGAAAATCTTACGCTTTGAAGATTAACTATTCGTCTACTAAACGTGGTGAGAAATAAACAGTTAATTTGATATATAAGAAAGGGTGTCCAAGCAATTGGACACCCTTTCTTTTTTGATGCTGTTTGTATTTTGTCAGGTTTTGCCTGAACTTATATTTCAAGTTGCTTTATTCTTTGACTCCATAAACTACTGTGTGAAGTTTATGTCTTATTTCTTCATAATCCTTTTCTGCATCCAGATTACCGTGCACCATCAGATACATGGGCAGGAAGTCATCTCCTGCTTTGTAGGGTGGTTGATAGTAATCTTTTTCCCAAAGTGTGAATCCATGGCGTTGGTAGAAATTGATACGGCGTTTAGCCATCTCCTCTACCGGGCGTTCCACTTCCAGAACAATGGGGTATTTTAGGTGTTCACACAGGTGCTCTAAAGTGCGTTTGCCGTAACCTCCGTTGCGCAATGCCGGATTGGTGGCGAAATGCTCTACATAGTAGAATCTGTCAAAGTCCCAATATGTGATAAAGCCGATAGGCAGGTCATCATCAAAAATGATATTATTATGGAAGTTGCCTATCCGGTCTGTGTATTCACGAAGATGCTCCAGTTGGCGGTATTCTTCCGGTGGAAACGATTCGACAAGAAGTTCTTCCATAAATTTGTAATGTTGCACGTCCGATGTAGTAATCGGTTGAAATCTGATCATACGGTTTGGGTTTTTAAGTTTGACAATATTGCTTTTCTGTTATTATATTAGTTGTTTTTATACCGGTTGTTTTTATATCGGTTGTTTTTTTATATCGGATACATAAGATTTCTGATCGAATTCTTATGACTGCCTGTGACTAAGGAACATAGAACTCGATAATCCGTTGGATAGCACGCCGGCAGACCGGGCAAAATTCGGGATATTCGTTCGTTTTCATACGGCAATTGAATGCGGGACGGTATATGCCTTTGGCTGAGTAACCACCGCCTTCATATACACCTACCGGATAGCTTTGGTGTTGTGTGGCAGGGGTGGGGACAGGTGTATTCGGTGCAAGCATATCCTTCCATTTTGAGGCGAAGTTTACCCGCGTACTGATATTTTGTTCCCATGGTTCTACATCCAGCGGATAGGTGTCCGTCATTACATCGTCTTCATAAAAATACTCATCCGCCAAGCCCGCAAAACTATGTCCGAATTCGTGGACTACTACTGGCTTGAACATGGCATGGTGAGCAGTAGTCAGCGTATATGAGTTGTAGATTCCTCCTCCACCGTACACATCTGTATTGGCAAGAATAATAATGTGTTCGTAAGGAATACCTGCCAAGGCATTATGGATGGCTTTCACCCGGCTTGTAGTCAGATAACGGTCTGAGTAAAAAGTATCAAAATGGGAATGAACAGCCGTGTGCTTCCATTGATTCTCGCGGGGCACACTGACTCCGCTGTCAACAGACGGGCTGGCTACAGCCACTATGTTGAACTTGTTTTTCATTGACCGGAATGGTTCATGAGAAAACAGGCTTTCACAGGCTTTCTGCGCATCCTGATAGAATACATTCATTTCTTTTTCCGTATATCCCTCTGCCAAGATAGCTACATCTATGCACTCTTTTTCGTTACCGCTGCGAAGCATGTATCGATGTGGGGTGACATGTGTTGTTCCGCGTTTGTGAATCAAAATATCTTCCGGGCGGACAATATGCTTAAAACTGGTCATCACTTCCTTGCGGGGAGTAAATAGAACAACTTCTACTTCTGCCGGCTGTTTGGGATAGGGAAGTAAGAAACTGTTTTCGAAGCCCCGTGCCGTTTCTTTGGCTTCATCGGTGGACAACCACTCTTGAAACAGTGAAGAAAAGGAATGCTTATAAATACATTGTCCCGTAGCGAGATCTTTTACGATGATCTGCCCGTTGCCTTCCAGCGGAAGCTCGGACAAATGATGCTCACGACCTGCCCAGGAAGGAAGTTGTGATAACTCATCCAGATAGATGGCTTGCTGTTTATTGTTTCCGGTGAAAATGTAGTCCACCCTCAGCGTTTTATCCTGAAAATAATCTGCAAAGTTTTGCGCATAACTTCCTGCTGATGCCAGGAAAAAAAGAAGAATACTGCAAATTTGTTTCATATAAATAGTATATTTATGTTTTTCACAAAGGTACGAACTATTGTTGACTTATTCGATATTTGCAAATAAAAGTAATAAATCATAGTATTTGTTGCCGAAAAATAGCTAACTTTGCATGAAAGATTCATTGATTAAAACAATTTGATTCAAAAATGGGACATCATCAATTAGATGCTTTAGATGAGCAAATTCTGAAATTAATAGCAGGGAACGCGCGTATTCCTTTTCTGGAAGTAGCCAGAGCATGTAACGTTTCCGGGGCGGCTATCCACCAGCGCATTCAGAAGTTGACTAATCTGGGAATATTGAAAGGGTCGGAATATGTCATCGATCCTGAGAAGATAGGATATGAAACTTGTGCTTATATCGGTATATATCTGAAAGATCCGGAATCCTTTGATTCGGTAACAAGAGCTTTGGAAGCAATTCCGGAAGTAGTCGAATGTCATTTCACTACAGGTAAATATGATATGTTTATCAAGATTTACGCGAAGAACAATCACCACTTGTTGAGTATCATCCATGATAAGTTGCAGCCTCTGGGATTGGCGCGTACTGAGACATTGATCTCCTTCCATGAAGCCATAAAGCGGCAGATGCCCATTATGGTCGACATAGAAGATGAAGATTAATTGTATTAAATAACAGACTTACTGTTTCACGTAATCTACAAAAGCATACGGGCAGAGATGTTTCTCATCCACAGGATGAGCCTCTCTGCTTTTTTCGTGCCATTGAGCGGGAGATACTTCCGGGAAGAAGGCATCAGCTTCGGGGGCAAGGTCATTTATTTCCGTCAGACAAAGCTCATCGGCAAAGGGAAGTGCCTGTCTATAAACGCTTGCGCCTCCGATGATATATATATGCTCGTCTTCCTTGCAACTTTGCAAGGCTGCTTCCAGTGATGGAAAGACTTCTGCGCCGGGACATACTGTTTCCGGTCGGGAGGATAACACAATGTTCCTGCGGTTGGGCAGTGCCCCTTTCGGGAGCGATTCGAAGGTCTTTCTTCCCATGATAATCGTGTTTCCGGTGGTCAATGCTTTGAAACGTTTCAAGTCGTTGGGCAACCAGAAAAGCAGTTTATTCTGAAAGCCGATAGCCATTCGACGGTCTACGGCGGCGATGATTGATACTTTACTCATGTCTTTTTTTATACCGCTACTATTCCGGCAATATGTGGATGCGGGTCGTAATTCACCAGTTCGAAGTCTTCGAACTTAAAGTCGTAAATACTCTTCACATCCGGATTAATCTTCATTTGAGGCAATGCGCGTGGTTCGCGGCTGAGCTGTAATTTAACCTGTTCCAGATGGTTCAGGTAGATATGGGCATCACCGAGTGTATGAATGAAGTCTCCCGGTTTCAGTCCTGTTACTTGCGCCATCATTTGCAACAGGAGCGCGTATGATGCGATGTTGAACGGAACTCCGAGAAATATGTCCGCGCTGCGCTGATAAAGTTGCAGGCTCAGCCGACCGTCTGCCACATAAAACTGGAAGAAGGCATGGCAAGGAGGAAGATTCATATTCTTTAAATCAGCTACATTCCAAGCACTTACAATGATACGGCGGGAGTCGGGATTGTGCTTGATGGTCTCTACGGCTTCGCTGATCTGGTCGATGAATCCACCGTCGTAGTCGGGCCACGAACGCCATTGATAGCCATAGATATGTCCTAAGTCACCGTTTTCGTCCGCCCATTCGTTCCAGATGCGCACGCCGTGTTCTTGCAGATATTTCGCATTCGTATCCCCTTGCAGAAACCAGAGCAACTCGTAGATGATTGATTTCAGATGCAGTTTTTTAGTCGTCAGACATGGGAAACCCTCGTCGAGGTTGAAACGCATCTGATGCCCGAATACGCTGATCGTTCCGGTTCCTGTGCGGTCACTCTTTTCTGTTCCTTCGGTTAGTACGCGATGGAGTAAATCTAAATATTGTTTCATAGCGAATAATTTTCCAATAAATGGGTGCGATGCAAAATTACAAAAATGGAGTGAATAAATTGGCAAACCATCCGACGAACTTCTTCCACGGTGAGCGCTTTTTCCAGAACTCGGGTGTCAGTTGCGTACAATGCTCTATATCGTTCCGGAACATTTCGTTCAGTTCCCCTGTGATTTCCTTGTTAAAGATGAAAGCATTCGTTTCGTAGTCGTACCGGAGGCTGCGGCTGTTCAGGTTGGCGGTGCCTACTGTGCAAAAAATGTCATCGACCATCATTATTTTAGAATGATGGAAGCCGCCATTATACATATATACAGTGGCTCCTCTCTTCATCAGTTTATGGAGTTTGTAGAGGGCGGCATCCGGTGTAAACGGGATGTCGGAGGCGGAAGAAACCATGATTGTCACATCTACACCACGTTCAATCGTACGCTGGAGCGCTTTGTTGATGGAGGAAGTCGGTACGAAATACGGATTGACGATGTGCACGTTCTTTTGTGCCGAATAGATGGACATCGCATAAGCATGACTGAGCATGCGGCTGTTTTTCTTCGGTGTACGGTCGACAATGGCGACTACTACCTGGGTGCTGTCCGACTGTCCCTTGTGGAGGGGGAAGTAGGCTTCGCCACCGATGTTTTGTTTAGTCTCTTTGTTCCATATGGTGAGAAATATTTCTTGCAGATCATTGACAGCATCCCCTTCGATTCTCATGTGCATATCACGCCATGTACCGATTTTGGGGAGTCCGTTGATGTAATAGTCGGCGATGTTCATTCCTCCCGTATAGGCGACTTCACCGTCGATAACGGCTATTTTCCGGTGGTCGCGGTGGGCCGCATGGTTGATATATGGGAAGGTGAACGGATCGAATTTGACAATCTCGATTCCCTGTTCGCGTATTTTCTTGAGATGCTTTTTTTTGAGCGGTTTGTTGTTCGACCAGTTGCCGAACGCATCGAACATGGCCCGTACTTCCACCCCTTCTTTCACTTTTTCGGCCAGTAGGGCAAATAACGCATTGGCTATCGAATCGTTGCGGAAATTAAAATATTCCAGGTGGATATGATGTTTGGCCTCACGGATGGCGCTGAATAAATCGATAAACTTCTCTCGTCCGCTTTTTAGCAGCTTGACTTTGTTATTGTCGGATATAGGAATCCCCGACTCTGACAAGAAACGTAATACAAGGGAATCGCTTGTCAGGGCTATAGAGTCTCTGGGGTGTGTCATCAAACTGTCGATGACATCCGCTTGAGCACGGAATAAAGACAAAAACAGGAATAAAATAAATATACGTAGTTTCAAAACTCTTCTCGCTATTTTAGTTTACAAGGTAACAAAGATACAACATCTATGTTTGGAGCTATCGGGAGATAAGGATATATTTATTATAATTTAACAGAAAAAACAACAGGGAATCTTTTCAATAATAACGGAGCCCGGTGTAATAGGAGCTGATCAGACTGCTCTCTATTCTAATGTTTCTTCAATGATAACTTGAGTCCGATGTAATAAGCACTCGTCTGTTTTTTCCTTTTTTTGGGGGGGAAAGGAAAAGGTAAAAGGGGGCAGTCCGGAAACCCTGTTTGAACTCCATACTGTGCTGATATGAACTAATGATTCTTTTTTTAGACATAAGCCCCAAAGAACAAATTTGCTATAAAAGCTATGCAGGAAATATGTTCTTTTGTTCTTATGTCTAAAGTCGATTCAAAACGAATCGGAAAAGAATATATTTAGGCACGGATTACACGGATTTCACGGTTTTAGTGCTATGATTACGTAAAACAACCGTGTTAATCCGTGTAATCCGTGCCTAATCCTCAATTTATAATTTAGTTCATTTCCGTACAGAAAGAAACAATCAGAAAACAACCGGGGTTTCAGATTGATCCGGTAAAAGCTTTGTAAATAGGTGTCAATAAGTTCTTTACCTGTTTACAAAGCTTTCTGTTTCTGCTTCCGTCGTAGTGTCACAGCAGTGCCAAGGTTTGTCACGGCTGTTCCCTTCGGGTGTCAGGGTTGTGCCAACGGGCTGTCACAGTTGTGCCACCGCGATGGCACTGCTGTGACAATGCAATGGCACAACTGTGACAAGCCGTTGGCACAAGGTACGGCAATGCTTGTTATGCCAGCGATACTACTTTCCGTCCGGCCATGAAAAGCAGGACGACCGTTGCAATGATGATTGATTTCGGATCGAGGCTGGCTGCACCGTGGTTGATCATGCCGATCAGTACTTCCCTCAGTGTTTCCCATACAGCTTGCAGTCCGCCCAGAGTGATGAAGAGCACTGCTCCTACTGTCATTACAAATAGCGTCCAAAGACGTGCCAGTCGATTGCTGCGATCGGGCAGTTGGTGCATGACGCGACGGCTGAATCCGTTGTCGGCTATTTCCCGCTTGTTCTCTGCGAAGAAATCTTTCAGAAGTTTATCATTATCTATTTCCGTCATAACCGTTTCTTGTTAAATACGTTGCTAATTTCTCTTTTCCACGCGACAGGTGGCTTTTCACTGTTCCTGCCGGTATTCCCATGATTCCTGCAATCTTGTCGATGCTTACATCTTCCATGTAAAACAGCGTGATGCAGGTTCGTTCCACTTCCTTCAGCGATTTGAGTGACTGATAAACATCCATTGTCTGCCCTATGTTCGCTTGTTCCGTGTAGTTGGCAGCGTCTACTTCCCTGGTATCCAGGTCCGCCATCTCCTTTCGGCTGCGAATATAGTCATAAAATATATTATAAGCAATACGATACAGCCACGTAGAGAAACTCGACAAGTTTCGGAAAGAAGCCAGATTGGTGTATGCTTTGATGAAGGTATCTTGCGCCAGATCGTCACTCAATTCGTTGTCACCGCAGGTCAGATGCAGGAAGAAACGTCTGACAGGCGACTGGTACTTTTGCACCAACTGGTCGAAGGCCCTGGTGTTTTTGAACACCACGACCTGTGCGACTAGTGATATATCGTTGAGTTGGCTCATTTATTTTCTTCGTTCTTCTCTTCGTCGTTTTTCTCCGGGATTCTTGTTTCGTTCCTCTCGGTGGCGGACTCTGACTCTGTATTGACAGCTTCGTTTTTTTCTTCGGTGAAGCGAGTGTTGAAATTGCCGGTTCCGGTGTTCCTGCCGTTTTTCTCTCTGTCTGTGAATGAGGTCCGGTAGGTGGACTCTTGGTTATTTTGTTGTTTGTAGCCGACCAGCCATTGCCCGATTCCCATGAACATAACGAGCAGTCCGATCGCTCCGATTCCGAATTCGCCGGTAATCGCCCAGAGGAATATGAAGAGTCCGATGCCTGTGAAGGTGTTTCTGATACCTTGCGTGCGTTGATCCGTCGGTTTGCTTTCCCGGATGAATCCTTCCGGCAGCGGCTGTCCGGCTGCAAGTGCCTGTTCGGCAAGGCGATAACGTGCCTTCCGGTTCTTGTAGCGGAAGAAGAAGACTACAAATATGATGAATACTGGCATTCCGAAAATGGCAATGATGCTGATAATGGCTACCAGAATGCCTCCTCCGACTGCATTTCCGAAATTATTGAACGGGAAGTCGTCATCGTCAGAAACGATGGAGATACTTGCTTTTCCGTGCGGTCCGCGAGGGGTGCTCGCTTTGCTTGTACTTACATGGGTGGTATCGGCGTCTTCGTCATCCATGCCGACCACTGTCACGGCAGTGTTGCCGGCATTTGTTTTTGCATCTTTGTCCTTGGTCACGGTCACTTTTACGTTTCCGGTAGAATCGTTGATAACAGTGGTCTGTTTCTGGGCATTTGCCAGAGAAAAAATGGTCATCAGGACCAGTAAAGCAATTACAATTCGTTTCATATGATTATTTTTTTATTTGTTTCTTTGTCTGTTAGACGTAGTTCGTATGTCAGAAAGTTGCAAAGAGACGAAATATTTTTGATATTTGCAGGAATTAATAAATGAAAAATGAATTTACCCGCTTCTTTTATCGACTATACCCGCGCCTTGCTGGGCAACGAAGAATATGAAAAACTGGCTGTCGCCTTGCAGCAAGAACCTCCTGTCAGCATTCGATTGAATGAAAAGTTGGGAGCACTTTCACAAAATGCCGGCGCAGCCCATTCTTCATTCTTCATTCATCATTCTTCATTAAACAAAGTTCTTTGGGCATCCGACGGCTACTACCTTGATGAGCGTCTGACGTTTACGTTCGATCCGTTGTTTCATGCCGGTTGTTATTACGTGCAGGAGGCGTCGTCCATGTTTGTGGAGCAGGTGTTGCGGCAATATGTCAATGCTCCGGTGATGATGCTCGATCTTTGTGCGGCACCCGGCGGGAAGTCTACTCATGCGCGTAGTGTGCTTCCCGAAGGAAGTCTGCTCGTGGCGAATGAGGTGATCCGAAACCGTTCTCAGGTGCTGGCGGAGAATCTGACTAAGTGGGGGCATCCGGATGTGGTCGTAACCAACAATGATCCGGCTGATTTCTCAGCACTTTCGTCTTTCTTTGACGTCATTCTGACTGATGTACCCTGTTCGGGTGAGGGAATGTTTCGTAAAGATCCCGTAGCTGTGGAGGAGTGGAGCCCGGAAAACGTAGAAATCTGCTGGCAGCGTCAGCGGCGGATTATTGCGGACATCTGGCCTTGTCTGAAACCGGGAGGTATATTGATATATAGTACGTGTACCTATAATACCAAAGAAGATGAAGAGAACGTACGCTGGATTCAGGAAGAGTTTGGTGCCGAACTGCTGCCTTTGGATGTCCGGGAAGAATGGAATATAACGGGGAATTTACTCAATGGAGAGGGCGAGTTTCTGAAGAGTTTTCCTGTCTATCATTTCCTTCCCCATAAGACAAAAGGCGAAGGTTTCTTTTTGGCCGCACTTCGCAAACCGGAAGTGGAAGAGGAGGAGAATGTTGTATTTTCTTTTTCCAAAGTGAAGGCTGCAAAGAAGAAAGATAAGAAAGGAGGGGCGGTGACTTCTTCTCCTGTTTCGAAAGAAAATAGGACGTTGGCAGGCAGTTGGCTGAACAGTGAAAATGCTGAAAGATATGCTCTGTTGGCGGAAGAAAAAGAGGTAAAAGCCTTTCCGCAGCAATATATGGATGAGCTGGCTGCCATGAAGCAGTATTTGAAAGTGGTGCAGGCAGGTGTACTGATAGGTGAGGTGAAGGGAAAGGATCTGAGTCCTGCTCATGCGTTGGCTATGAGTGCTTCACTTTTGCGGCAGGATGCTTTTGATACGGAAGAAGTGAGTTATGAACAAGCTATCGCTTATTTACGAAAAGAGGCTATCGCCTTGTCGGAAACAGCCCCTCGCGGTTATGTATTGCTTACTTACCGGAATATTCCTCTCGGATTTGTGAAGAATATCGGTAATCGGGCCAATAATCTTTATCCGCAGGAATGGCGCATCCGTAGCGGGTATTTGCCGGAGGAGATACGGACTTTTTAAAATGAAGAATGAAGAATGGGCTGCGCTATCACGCTGCACAGTAATTCTTCATTTAGTTCATTCTTTATCAGAAAAGAATATATTTAGGCACGGATTACACGGATTAACACGGTTGTTTTACGTAATCATAGCACTAAAACCGTGAAATCCGTGTAATCCGTGCCTAATCCTCAATTTATAATTTAGTTCATTTCTGTACAGTTTTGAATGAAGAATGGGCTGCGCTATCACGCTGCACAGTAATTCTTCATTCATCATTCTTCATTTAGTTCATTCTTAAGGAAGTATTCCGGTAGGTATTTCCTTATAATTCAGCATGAAACCGATTTGTCTGCCTGTTCCCGGTTCTCCTCCTTCCGTAATTTCTTCCAATGTATAGGATGGAGGCGGCTCGGGCGATGTCCGGGTATCTTCGAGAGGCGGTGTCCCCCAGTTCAGTTGCAGGTTCTTGTCCAGTCGGTGAGATAAGTAGGGAGTTCCCCATAAGATGAATTTATGTTCTGAGGGCGGTGCTGCGTCCAGCGAAAAAGTAAGGCTTAATGTCAGTCTATCGTCCGTTCCTTGTTCCAATGCATAACTCCCCTTGGTGATTAACTCCAGTCCTGATGAAAAGGCAGTTTGCTTTCCTTGTTTGAAGAAGTAAGCGTCCCGGGCAGCGTTGCTGATGAGAAAGATGTCGTCGATGCCGGGCAGGAGATTCTTGTCTATGTTGGGACGTATAGAGTTGCGAATCAGATTTATATCTTCGTAGTTATCCACTACTTTGATGGGCAGGGTACACGTTTCCTGTGTGGCATTGTCCGTCACTTTCAGGTAAGTGCTTCCGGTGAGAATACCGGTTACGTAAATCTGGCATCCGGCAGGAACTCCGCTCCAGCCGATTTCTGTTCCGGCGCTTGCGATGTGAGCATTTCCAATTTCCAGTGAGTAATCTCCGTTTCCGCTTTCAATTCCCAGGTAGCGTCTTCCACCCATGGGCACCTCGTATTTGCTGTCATAAAACCGGAGAGGAGCGTCGGCATCCTCTTTGCAGGCACTCCATAAAAGAAGAATGCAAAACAAAATGGAGGAGTAAGAGAGGGTTCTAGTTTTCATAATAGTTTAGTGTTTTTATACTCCCCAAATGTAATGCATTCTTTTTATTTATTCAATCATAAAGACGAAATAAAGAAGAATTTATAACTTGCTTTTATAAATCCGTGCCATCGCCTTTTGATATTGATTCTCCAATTGGAGATAATTCTGATGACTTTGATAAATGACGGATACTTCCACAAAATACTCGATCATACTGATTTGTCCCCCTGTCAGAGCTTGTTTCAGCAGGGCGAGGTCTTGTTGCGCCTGAAAGGTTTTCCGGTATTCCTCCATCGAAGTATGCAGTGTCTTGGCTTCCCGATAAAGCTGCGCCAGTTCAGATTCCACTTGCAGGGCGGCGTTGTCTTTTTGCAAGTCGATGTTCAGCGCTTGTGCTTTGGCTATCTTCACTTTGTTACGGTTCTCGAAAAGCGGGAAGGAGAAGCCGACTACTACTCCGTTGAATGGAGTTCCGGTTTCCGTGTTCCGGCGATAGCCGAGTTCCAACTTCGGGAGCCATTGCGATTTGTTGACGGCGATCTGCTTGCGGGCAACGAGGCTTTCGTTGTTGAACGCCATCAGGGTGCGGTCGGCAGAAAGCACTTCCGATTTCAGCATCTGATAGTCGGCGGGGAAAGGCGTTGCGGGATACGCGCTTTCTTCGAAAACTACGGGGATGTTGCCGTTCAATGTGTTCAGTTCCTGCAGTTTATTACGCAGGGCGGTCTCATTGAGCGAAGTTTCCGTTTTGACATTCAGCAGTTCCAGATTGATTTTATTCGTTTCCAGTGCGTTCGCATCTCCGGTTTGCAGGCGTTTAGCGTACATTTTGGCGAGTTCTTCCGCATTGCGCAGCCGTTCCTCCAGAATGTGCTTTTGCTGGCGGAGCATAATAATGTCCAGGCACACCTCTTTCGCCAGCAGTAACTTTTCCTGCCGGAAAACGATCGCCTGACTGTCAAAAGCACCTGCCTTCAGCCGATTCAGTTTGTTGCGGGTGGCGTATAAACTCGGAAAATCGAAGCTTTGCGAGACAACAAGTTCGCCAATCGTTTCGTTTTTATCTTTCGCGCCCCAAAGGTGAGCATAAGACAATGTCGGATCAGGCAGGTTGTTGTCCGTTTTGGCTTCCAGCTTTTGCGAAGCGATCAGCTGGGCATTTGCCTGCAACTCCTTATTGTTGGTTTCAATATTCTTCAAAACCTGTTCGATACCGCTTTGGGCGCGCACTTCGCCCGTCGGGGCGAGAAGTGCGCAACTTATCAAAGAGCCTATAATGATGATTCGTTTCATACTTTTTTCTTTATTCGTTTCTATTTATCCTCCGTAGCCGGCTACACGGTTTCTGTTGCAGCCTCTATCGTTCCTCCCTGAATTTCAGCGACTTCACCTTCTTTTTTCCGGTGCATCATCAGATAAACAATCGGAACGATGAAACCGTTCAGGAAAGTCGATGTTAAAAGTCCGCCCAAAATTACCTTCGCCATCGGGCTCTGGATCTCGTTGCCCGGCAAATCACCGCCCAAAGCCAACGGAATCAGTGCCAGGGCAGAGGAGAGAGCCGTCATCAGAATCGGGTTCAGACGGTCGAGAGAGCCTTGTATCACACTGTCGTACACGTTCAATCCCTCTACCTGTTGCAGATGGTTGTAGTGGCTGATGAGCAGCATACCGTTACGGGTCGCTATGCCGAACAGAGAGATGAAACCGATAATTGCCGGAATACTCACTTCTCCGGTCGTGATGACGAGAGCAAAGACACCGCCGATCAACGCCAGCGGCAGGTTCAGCAAAATCACACCCGATTCTTTGACACTGCGGAATTCGTGGTAGAGCAGCAGGAAGATAATGACGATGCTCATAAAAGAGGTCAACGCCAAGGTGCGGCTGGCTGCCTGTTCGCTTTCAAACTGGCCGCCATATTCGATGTGGTAGCCTTCGGGCAACTGAATGGAGGCATCAACCTGCTTCTGAATATCGTTGACAACACTGCGGAGGTCACGGTCGGCTACATTCGCGGAGATGACGATTTTCCGTTTTACGTTTTCGCGGTTGATCGTGTTCGGTCCCATCGAGGAAACGACTTCCGCTACGTAGTTCAGCGGAACTTTGCGTCCGTCGTTGGTATCCACCATTAAGTTACGTATTTTCTCCATTTCGTCGCGTGCGTCGTCCTTCACCTTCACGATGAGGTCGAAGCTTTTGCCCTGCTCGTACACTTGCGAGATGACTTTTCCTGCCAGCGCCACGTTCACGTATTCGGAGAATTCCGGCAAGGTGATGCCGAATTTCGCCAGCATTTCCCGTTTGGGCTGTATTTTCAGCTGCGGGCGTTCGATTTGCTGTTCCACGTTCAGGTCGGCAATTCCCGGAATGTCACTGATGGCTCCCTTGATCTGATTTCCCAGTGAGAACATCTTGTTCAGGTCATCTCCGAATAGTTTGATGGCGATATTTGCTTTCGTACCGGACAACATCGCGTCGATACGGTGGCTGATGGGCTGACCAATTTCGATGTTCGCTCCTGTGATCGTTCCGAGCTTTTCGCGTACCTCGGCAACGAGTTCGCTGCGCGGGCGGTCTTTCAGTTCGAACGGGGCCTCTATTTCCGAAACGTTTACTCCGAGCGCATGTTCATCCAGTTCGGCACGTCCCGTTTTGCGGGCTACGGTTTGTATTTCGGGGATGGTGAGCAGCAGTTCTTCGGCACGGTGTCCCATTTTGTTGCTCTCTTCCAGCGAAATACCCGGCAGCGAACTGATATTGATGGTAAACGAGCCCTCATTGAACGAAGGCAGGAAGCTGCGTCCGAGTGTGAAGAATACCCCCAGAGCAACGAGAAAGAGGGCGATTGTACCTCCCAGCGTCGCACGTTTGTGTGCCAGCACCCATGTCAGCGCTTTCTCGTAAATGCCTTTCATCCAGCGGGCTACGAACGATTCTTTCAGTTCTTTATTGGTCTTGTTGCTGCCCAGCAGATACGAGCAGAGTACCGGAGTCAGTGTCAGGGCAACCACCGTAGAAGCGAACAGCGCCACGATGAATGCAATGCCCAGCGGCACCAGCATGCGTCCTTCCATTCCGCTCAGGAAGAACAAAGGGATGAAGCTGACAACGATGATCAGCGTTGAGTTAAGAATCGGCATTCGCACTTCCTTCGAAGCGTTGAATACCACTTCCAGTGTGCTGAGTCGTTCAGCTTCCGCTTTCTGACGGTTTTCCCGCAGTCGCTTATATACATTTTCCACATCGACAATGGCGTCGTCCACCAGCGAACCGATGGCAATCGCCATACCTCCCAGACTCATCGTGTTGATTGTCAGCCCCATGTAGTGAAGCGTGAGGATAGAGACGAGCAGTGAGAGAGGCAGTGTCACCAGTGAAATCAGTGTGGTGCGCACATTGGCCAAAAACAGGAAAAGTACGATGACGACGAAGATACCTCCTTCGAAAAGGGACTTCTTCACGTTGCCGATAGAGCTTTCGATAAAGCGGCTCTGGCGGAAAATGTCTGTAGAAACTTTTACGTCCGCAGGCAGATTCTTCTGAAGGTCTTGCAGGGAAGCTTCCAGTTTGTCCGTCAATTCCAGTGTACTGGTGGCGGGCTGTTTGGTGACGGTCATTAATACCGCGGGTTTGCCACGTTCCGAGGCAGTACCCAGTTTCGGGGCTTTCGGCCCAACTTTTACGTCGGCGATATCTTCCAGTGTCACCGGAAAGCTGTTCACCGTCTTCACTACCGCTTTGCCGAGTTCTTCCACTTTTTGGGTGGAAAGTACTCCGCGCACGATGTATTCATTTCCGAATTCATAAAGTACGCCTCCGTTGGCGTTCAGATTCATATCTTGGGTGACAGCCATTACTTCGCCCATCGACACCCCATAGTGGCGCATCCGTTCGGGGTCCAGCTGAATCTGGTATTCCTTGATATCACCTCCGAGCACTGCTACTTGTGCCACCCCTCCGGTGGAGAGCAGGCGCGGGCGGATGGTCCAGTCGGCAATCGTCCGGAGATCGAGCATAGAGGTGGAGTCGGCGGTCAGACCGACAATCAGCATTTCGCCCAGGATGGATGACTGGGGGCCCAGCGTGGGTTTGCCTACGTTGACAGGAAGTGACTCGCTGACTACCGCCAGTTTTTCGCTGACGATTTGACGGGCGAGGTATATATCTGTGCCCCAGTCGAATTCTACCCAGACAACGGAGAAACCGTTGGTCGACGAAGAACGGACACGGCGCACGCCGGTAGCCCCGTTTACAGCTGTTTCGACGGGGAAGGTGACGAGCTGTTCCACTTCCTCGGCTGCCATACCGTTGGCTTCGGTCATGATGACCACTGTCGGGGCGTTCAGGTCGGGAAACACGTCTACTTCCGTATGCATGGCGGTGTAAGTTCCCCCGATGAGCAGGAGAATGGCCGCGCAGAGCACAACCAGTCGGTTGTGCAGGGAGTAATGTATGATTTTATTTAGCATGATATTTCATTGATTAAGTTTGGTTCCCCCCGTTCACTTTTGAAGAAGCTGTGCAGGGGGTAAACTTGCGTAATTATAACTAATTCTGTGTGCACTGCAAGGAAATCCGCTTACGGCACCTTGCTGCTGCCGCTAATGTTCGTGGCTGTGCGCAGGTATGGCGTTGCTTGCACTTGCCAGACGAACCTGATAAGCCCCTTCGGTCACTACGCGGTCTCCGGCCTTGACTCCGGTCAGTATTTGTACGCTTTTGCCATTGTCGGCACCGAGAGTTACTTCCTGCTTTTTATAGCCTTCTTCATCCAGTTGCAGGTATACGAAGAAGATACCTTGCTCTTCCGTTAAGGCGGTGCGAGGTAAAGAGATCACGTTTTCCAGTTCAGAGGAAAGCAGGTAAACTTCGACAAATGATCCCGGAATCACTTCGCCTTTATTGTCAAATTCGAAAGTGACGGGCACATAGAATGAGTTGTCTCCGGACGTTTTTCCGAAGGAAAGCAGTTTGCCGCTCAGTTCTTTCAGTTCGTACACCTTATTATTATAAGGAGTCTGGAAATTGGCGGAACTGATAGTGCGCAGGTATGGATAGTATTTTTCCGATACTTCAGCGCGGAGGAAAAGCCGGCGGTTCTGCGTCACGCTGACCAGTGGCTGACCGATGGTGACGTAGTCTCCCTCGTTGACCAGAATGCTTTTCACGTATCCGGCAATGGGCGCGGTGATATTCTGGCCTATGGCAGAATGATTTTTGGCAAGTGCTTCGTAGCTGAGACGCGCATTCTCGTAGTTCTGCTCCGCTTGTGCGAAATCTTTGTCAGACACAATCTTGTTTTTGACAAGTGACTTCATTCGCTCGTATTCCTTTTTAGACACCTCATAAGCGATTCGGGCACGTTGTACCGGATCACCGTCGGCGATGTTGTGCGAAGAAATGGTAATCAGCGGAGTGCCGCGGCCAACGCTCATTCCTTCCGTCACTTTTCCACGGAAAGAAACGACTCCGGCTACCGTAGCTACGGCAACCGATTCGTCTCCTTGGGCAGCTAATACCTGTCCGCTTGTTTTGATGACTTGCTGGAAGGGGGCCGGTGTGATGGTGCTGACCTTCACACCGGCTGCGTCGGCTTTCGCTTTCGGGAGAATGATTTCGTCGCTGTGTTCTCCGGCTGGTTCACTGTGTTCGCCGGCAGCCTTACTGCTCTTTCCGGCATCCTTGTCGTGGTCGTGGCCTCCGCTGCATTCACCTTCGTGTGAATGGTCGGCACCTTCGGCTTCGTGGTCATGTCCTTCTGTTTCGTGCTCATGTCCTTCGTGCTCATCATGATTGTGTGTGACGGTTTCGTGGTCATGTCCTTCATGACCGGTCTTTTTACTATTGCAAGAGCCAAGGGCGAATAAGCCCAGCACTCCTATAAAGATAAGTTTCTTCATAAATGTAATTTTCCTACTAAGTTTTACTGTTTATTTTACGCTGCAAAGATAGAGTAACGCAGATGCAACTTGCTTGCATTTACGTCTTTACGCAAAAACAGAGTAGGGAGGGGCGCGAAGGGAGGAGGTACGAGGAATTTTCGTACCATGCAGGGATTCACGATAGATGTAGTAGTTCTTGACTCGTCTTTCCTGCGGTCGTAATAAATGTTCGATGATCACATCCGTAAACAGGGTGGCGATGAATACGTAGTTCGGACCGCTGTCAGTGTGTACGGAGGGGATAGGAGAATGGAAGCGTGTCATGCATTCGCTGCTGCAGCATGAGTCGCTGGCGGGGTGATGATGGTGGTTGGGGCATTGCTGCTCAACCGGTTGGTCCTGCTTCATGCAGATCATCCCGTTGGGGTGGTGATGATGGGGAATAACGGCGGCTACCAACATAATAATGTTGATAATGAACAGCATCGTTACTATAAATCGTTTCTTCCCTTTCATCCTTTATTTTACAAAAATGCTTTCAAATTTAGTGAAACTTCCAATATATCTTTAATTGTAAAACTTCATTATTTCTTTTCCGACCCTATCCTTTTCTCTTTCTCTTGTTCCTGCAAGCGTTCGAGCAATTCTGTGGCGGAAACGTAAATCACTTTTCCATCGGGCGTGCCTTGGCTAAGGAGTTTACCGTGGCGGGCATTTTTTTCCAGTAGCCGTTGTTCGGCCAGTTGAAGCCCACGCCGCAGTTTATCACTCAATTCTTGCATTTCATTATTTGACATAACTTTTGATGCGATTAAAAAGTTCAAGTTCGTATATCCGGTCCTCACCTTGTTGGCAGCCTTCGGCTACGATTACTCGGGGAGAGACACTGTTATCTGCTAATAACCAATAATCTACACGTGACGCATATATTCGGAACAGGTTGTTTATGCCTGCCTGATAGCGGCGGTAGATTGTATCTATAGGCACATTGTGCCCTCCTTCGTTGACCCGTTGTAATACACGGTTGACTGCTAATTCCGGAGAATTCAGCCAAAAATAGATCAGGCTTACTTTATATCCGGCATTTTGTGCTCTCGTAATGAGTCGTGTATACGAGCGAGTCGCTAATGTCGTTTCAATGGAGAAACTAATTCTTGCTGCCAATAGCTCGTCAATACGTTTCAACATTAAACGTCCGGCTTCTATAGCCATACTTTCCGGATTGAACGGTGATAACCCTTTTGCAATCTCATCAGCATTGACAAATTCTTTGCACAATAATATTTCAGGCAATACAGTGTAAGAAGCTGTTGTTTTTCCAGCTCCATTGCATCCGCTTATAATATATAATTGCCTTGTTTCATCCATTTCAAATTATCTGTTTCAGATATAATGTGACAAATATACAAATACTTTTCTTTTCACCTAAAGCAGATCATGTCTTTTTATTGTTTATTATTTCTTTTCCAGTTCCTGCAACGAGTCCATTTTCTTCTTTTCGAGGAATTCGTAGATGCCGCAAAGATGCTCTGTCACCTTCTTATTGCCGAATTCGTAAACTTTCGTCACCAGTCCGTCAAGGAAGTCACGGTCGTGCGAAACGACAATCAGCGTACCGTCAAAATCCATCAGCGCTTGTTTGAGGATATCTTTGGTTTTCATGTCGAGGTGGTTGGTCGGCTCATCCAGAATCAGTAGGTTGACCGGTTCCAGCAAGAGCTTGATCATTGCCAGACGGGTACGTTCCCCTCCCGAAAGCACTTTGACTTTTTTCATAGACTCCTCCGGTCCGCCAAACATGAATGCACCGAGCAAATCACGTATCTTGTTGCGTATTTCTCCTTTGGCCACATCGTCAATTGTCTGGAACACTGTCAGGTTTTCATCCATCAGCGAGGCCTGGTTCTGGGCGAAATATCCGATTTGTACATTATGTCCCAGTGTCAGTGTGCCGTCATGGTCGATCTCGTTCATGATACATTTGACAAGCGTCGATTTTCCCTCACCGTTCTTGCCTACAAAAGCCACTTTATCGCCACGTTCAATCGTCAGATTGGCATTGCGGAATACGACATGGTCTCCGTATGTCTTTCCTACGCCTTCCATCGTGACAGGATAGCTGCCCGAACGGGGCGAAGGAGGGAACTTCAGCCGTAGTGCCGAGGTATCTTCTTCGTCTACTTCCAGCAGCTCCAGTTTCTCCAGCATCTTGACACGGCTCTGCACCTGTAAAGTCTTCGAATACGTCCCCTTGAAACGTTCGATGAATGCTTCCGTCTCGGCGATGAATTTCTGCTGTTCGTCATAAGCCTTCTGTTGCTGTTCGCGACGTTCCTTGCGCAGTTGCAGATATTGGGAGTAGTTAACTTTGTAGTCGTAGATACGTCCCATCGTAACTTCGATGGTGCGGGTGGTGATGTTGTCCACGAATTTACGGTCGTGGCTGATCACGATGACCGCTTTGCCGTTATTTATCAGGAAATCTTCCAGCCACTGGATCGATTCGATGTCCAGATGGTTGGTCGGCTCGTCGAGCAGGAGTACGTCCGGTTTTTGCAGCAACAGTTTGGCGAGTTCGATACGCATGCGCCAGCCACCGCTGAAGTCGCTTGTCTGCCGCTGGAAATCTTCGCGGGTAAAACCGAGACCAAGTAATGATTTTTCTACATCCTCTTCGTAGTTGGTGGCGTCGATGGAGTAAAATTTTTCGCTCAGGGCGGATACTTCCTCTATGAGCGCCATATAACTGTCGCTTTCGTAGTCTGTTCTCGTTTCCAACTCCTTGTTCAGTGCGTCGATCCGTGCTTCCATCTCGTGCAGATGTGCGAAAGCCTGTGCTGTTTCGGCAAACACCGTTCTGCCGTCTTCCGTCATCAAATGCTGTGGAAGATAGGCTACCACGCAGTCTTTTGGGGCCGATACCTTACCACGGGTAGGCTGTCTGACCCCTGCCAGAATCTTGAGTAACGTACTTTTCCCCGCTCCGTTTTTTCCCATCAGGGCGATGCGGTCTTTTTCATTGATAACGAAAGAAATATCACTAAATAGGGTAGTGCCGCTAAACTCTACGGCTAGTCCGTCTATGGAAATCATACAATTCTTTATAATTTGAGGCGCAAAGATAGCGAAATATATCAATCTTTTTTATAACTTGCGGGCTGAAAAGCATTATTAACTGAAATATGTTGACTAAAAAGTAATTAAAAAGAATAAATTTAAAAATAATATAGAAACGATATGGAAGGCGGACAAACAAATGAATTCAGACCTCTTATCCTAGTGGCTGAAGACGACGACAGCAACTTCAAACTGATCAAAGCAATCATCGGAAAGAAATGTGATATACAGTGGGCGAAAAACGGTGAAGAAATCGTGGCACTGTTCAAGGAATACGGCAAAGAGGCCAAAGCGATCCTGATGGACATCAAAATGCCTGTGATGAACGGACTGGATGCTACAAAGATTATTCGCGAGGAAAACAAGGAAATTCCTATCATCATGCAGACTGCCTATGCTTTCAGCTCTGACAAGGAGAATGCGATGAATGCGGGAGCCAGTGAAGTGCTGGTGAAGCCGATTACGTTGTCGATTCTTCGCGGTACGCTGACGAAGTATTTTCCCGAACTTGTCTGGTAAGCCGTTTTTTCCCGGTAAATAGTCCTTTGCTTCGGTAAAAACGATCTTTATTCGGCAAAACGGTATTGAAGAGTAGAAATAAGGTATAACAACGCAGGCGTTTTTTCCTGTTTTGTATTTGTGATATTAACAAATGGCTGACGGGGATTATATGGATTCTTATATATGAAAATCCACATTGTCCCCGTCAACTATGTCCGGACGTTTCAGTGTAAACCGGGTTTTCAGATTGATCCTGTAACCCGGACGTTGGAGTGGCTTGCCCCTTTGGCGGGAAAAGCCTTTAAAAGTAAAATAGGCGAACCTCACGGTCAGCCTATTTCTGTTCGTTTCCGTTAATTTGTTAGAGTTCAGAAACGACTCTATGTAAAGCTCTCCTTTGAGAGATTTAAGAGCAATTTTTATCGGCTTCCGCCTGCCCACCAAACGGGTTCGGAATATACGTATTGCCCGTCACCGAAGGCTTCTTTAATGGCTACATTGGCCAATACGTCATCTGCTCCGTAACCAAAACGCAGCGGGAATCTGTTTGAGTTCAGCGGATTTTTCAGCTCCACTAAATTCTCGTTTGCGCCTTTCATACGACGATAATCGTTGTAAGCTTCCAGAGATTCGCCGGATGCTCCGAAGAATGCCAGATATTTTTGTATCATTGTTTCTTTTAATGGGTTAGCGGCAAAGAGAGGAGCTACTTCGTTGTCAAAATAAGCTTCAGCAACGGCATTACCCAAAAAGTCGGCTTTTCCACCTAACCAGTTTCTGGCAGCGTCGGCAACTGTATTTTCCAGATTGGAGAATGCGGCGACAACTGCATCTTTCAAAGCTGCTTTGGCATCATCAGTTCTGCCTCCAAGGCGGCACAGTGCTTCTGCTTCAAGGAATTTAACTTCATGATAGCTGATCAGTTGTGTAGGCGCAGTCATAGCCCATGAGGCCATAGACATGCCGTAATTATTCTGTAATTCCTGAGGGGTGCCGTTAGGAGCCACTTTGATAGCATCGATTGTAGTGGCTTGCTTTGCACCACCTCCGTAAGCGACATTTCCGCTCGGATCAGGTTGAGTAAATGACCGTGGGGCTCTCGGGTCATTTCTTTCTGCAAATTTCTCGATAAGGCTTTCGCTGGCAGCAAGACTGTTGCGGCTATAACTGAAAGCCCAGAGAGGATTTAACTGAGAGTCGCCGTCATAAATATCCAGTTTGCACTCTTCACTTGCATCTGTAAATGATTTGCTTACATAGGTCAGGATATTCTGGAGGTCAGTTGTCTGGTTGGCGCTTTTGTTGAGCAAGCGCATTGTATAGCGTGCTTTCAGGGCATAAGCCGTCTTGAGCCACAGGCCGGCTTGTGCATCCGGGTCCGACCCATAGATGAGGTCTTTAGATCCAACTGCACCGGACAGACCTTCGTCTTCGGCTGTTCCATCTTTCAAGAGCGTGATGGCGTCATCCAAGTTCTGCATAACTTCTTTGTAGATAGATTCCTGCGAATCGATTTTAGGCTGCATATACATCGGCGTACCGTCCGGATTCAAAATTCCTGTTTCGCTGAAAGGAGTGTCTCCGAACACATCGGCTACTACCGCGCCGTTGTAAGCCAGGAGGATTCTGGCTATCGCTTCAGTTACCACATTTCCTTTTTCCGAGGGATCTTCCTGGCATTTATTGATCACAATTTTTGCATTCTTAATATTGGCGTAAACGCTGATCCACGCATTATTGTAAGTGGTGGCAGTGGTCGGTTCACCGCTGCGGACTTCTGCGCGGTAGAGCTGGTTGCCGATGCCCGCTTCGTGTTCCATATAAACGGACGAATAGAGTGAAAAATCTCCCCCTACTGTACTGAATGCAGTGCTGACTCCCAAGTCGGTTATCAAAAATTTCGCCGGGGCATCCTGCGGATTATTGGGATTCTTGTTGACTTTGTCCATTGCATCTTCCGTACAAGCAGAAGCAATGACAGCAGTAAAGAAAGAAACTGCCAGCAATTTTCCTATTGATTTATATTTTTTCATTGTCTTGCAGATTAAAATTTAATATTAAAGCCGAAACCAAAGCTAGCTGTTTGCGGCATTGAATAGTCTTCGAAAGCTCCGGACATGTTGTTGTTTCCTTGGCTGGCTTCCGGGTCGAGGTCAGGCATTTGCGCCCAAACCAAAATGTTTCTGGCGAACGCGTTCACAGAAAGTTCCATCCATTTTTTCTGGAGTACTTTGTAGCTCACTGCAACTTCGCGAAGTTTGATGAAAGAATTGTCATATACGGAAGATTCATCAATATCGTTCAGACGGCTGTAGTACACTTGCTGTGCATTGGCTCCTGTGATGGCGATGTCGTTTTTGGTTCCATCCTGTTTGTAACCGTCAAAGATGATTGTTCCTTCACGGTTCTCTGTTCTTTTGCTTACACCGTAATAGTCGGACAGACCGGTGGTTCTGCTGTACATCTGACCGCCTTGTTTCCAGTCGAGAACAGCACTGATGGTACATTTCCACAGGCGTAATGAAGTGTTGAAGCCCATTACGAAATCCGGAGAAACTTTTCCGATCACTTGCGCTTCGCCGGCGATGGGCAGACCGTTTTCGTCAACCAGTCGGTTGCCGTCAGCGTCTCTCTTGTAACCTACGCCGTAGATGACAGGGAATTTTTCTCCTGCCGATGCGCGAACCTGTGGAGTGACGTAACCTCCTAGTGAGATGTTTTCTACGCCCGGAGCCAGTTCGTCTACATAGTTGTCAATCTTTGTCCAGTTGAAAGCGAAATCCCAGTCGATATTCTTAGTGCGGATCGGGTTGAAGCCCAATGTGATTTCATGCGTGTCGGTATGAATTTTACCACCGTTGGTCAACAGTTTGCTGGCGCCGGTAGAAGAAGCCAAAGGCACTGAGAATATTTGGTCTGTAACGTTTTGGCGCGAATAAGTGTAGTTCAACGTGATCAGGTTGTTGAAGAAATTCACGTCAGCACCGATTTCGTAAGAACGTGTATTCTGAGGTTTCAGATTCGGGTCGAATATGGTGTAATAAGGGGTGTACGCAGTGGTACCTTTGATCGGGTACATAATGGGGTTCAGCGAATAAAAACCTCCTCCGTACGTTGGAGTCGAGTAATAATTTTCAAGGAAATCCCCTGCCTGTCCTACTTCTGCATAAGAAACTCTCAGTTTGGCGTAATTGACTACGTCGTTTTTCAGTTCCTCGAGTTCTGTCAGGATGAACCCTGCTGACACGGAAGGATAGAAGAACGAACGGTTGTCACGCGGCATGTTGGATACATAGTCTTGACGTCCGGTTACTGTCAGATAAAGCATGTTTCTGTACGCAGCCGATACGTTGGCGAAGAAACCGACTGTACGGTTTTTCCACCTTTCCTCTTCCGTTTGCTGAGTGGTGGCATTGTTAATGTGGTTCCACCCTGCGAAGTTGTAGTTTGATCCGTATTCGTAGTATTTCTTTCTGTTGCTTTGGATGAACTCATTACCGACTACAGCATTCAGGCCCCAGTCGTCATTGATGTGCCAGTCGTAATTGATGGTCAGCAATGAGTTGTAGGTAGCGTTTGTCCAGCCGTAGTTTTCTATCTGGCCGCGACCGCCTCCGGTGTTGCTTCCGTATCCGTAGCTGTCGGAGTAGTGCGTGGTGTAGGCGTCAACACCCACCATGTATTTCGCATTCAGCTTGTGGTTGGCGGTGCCGAAATCTGTTTGGTAGTTGGCGTATATATTTCCGAAGAAACGGTTGGTGTCTTCCGTATATTTGTTGTTGTCTATCGCCCAGTAAGCGTTGTCAAAACTGCCGCGGAAAGAATTTTGCTTATAGATGTCACCGTCCACATGGCTAGGAATACCTGCCAGGTCGTAGCTTGCGGGAGATGCGTAAACGGTTCTCAGCAGACCGTTTCCGGAAGTTACCGCTTTGTCGATGGAAGTTGTGATGTAATTTCCGGCGAAACCTGTCGTGAAATTATTGGTCAGCTTTGTTTCTGCGCTCACTTTCACGTTATATCTGTCCATACCTGTTTTGGGGATAATACCATCCTGATGCGTATTTCCCAGCGATACGGAGTAAGAACTTTTTTCCAGTGTTTGCGCTACGTTCAGTGAGTTGCTCCAAGTCACGCCTGTCTCGAAGAAATCTTTTGCGTTGTCGTAAGCCTGTGGAGCAGCCCAAGGGGCGAGACCTGCTGAGGCGCGCTGTGGCACATAATATTTGCCGGATTGCTTGCCGTGCTTTTGGGTGAATTCATTGTCGGTGTTACCGCCGTATTTGGAGTCGTTGGGCAGTTCGGAGATTTTAGGTCCCCAGGATAGCCCCGAAGTAGGGCTGTAATTGCCACCGGACCCTTGCGCATACGTTTTCTGGAATTCGGGCAGACGCCCAATCACGTCAAAGCTGACATTGGATGAGAAGCTGACCTGTGGTTTGCCTTTCTCCAGTCCCTTACCGCTTTTGGTGGTGATGATGATTACACCATTGGAAGCACGGATACCGTAAAGTGCCGAAGCTGCCTGTCCTTTGAGGATGTTGATGCTTTCAATGTCGTTCGGGTCGATGTCTACCGCACGGTTGGCAAAGTCCACACCGCTCACACTACCGTTGTTCTGTATCTGTGTATCCACGTCTGGGGTACTTGTTACCGCCATTCCGTCAATCACATATAGAGGAGTGTTGTCTCCGGAGAAAGAACGTGCACCACGGATCGTAATCTGCGAAGATGCCCCCGGCATACCACTCGAAGGTTTGATATCCAAACCGGATACTTTTCCTTGCAGCGCTCCTGCCAGACTGGAGTTGGAAGCTTGCGTCAGTTGTTCGGATTTTACATCCTGAACGGCATATCCCAATGCTTTCTTTTCGCGTGAGATACCCATTGCCGTTACTACTACTTCATCCAGTGCTTTGGCGTCACTTTTTAATACTACGTTGATGACTCCTTGTTTGATCGTTACAGTTTGCGGAACCATTCCTACATAGGAAACGCGCAAAGTTTTAGAAGAACTTGGTATGATGGGGGATTCTCTTTTCCGGAAGCGTTAAGTGTTATTGAGGCTATTTAAGCATAAAATGATAAAAAGATACCATTTTGAATGATTTCCTGATGTTCTTTTTATGATAATGTCGGTTTTAACACTTTCTTTATGTCGCACTATGTTGTTTAAATATCGCAAAATTAATAGTAGAGCCTTCTTGTTGTATCTATTTCTTTGATAATTTCTTTCAATATGCTACTTTATAGTTAAAAACGTAACACTTTTTTAATTTTGATATAAATAGTGTTATCTTTGCAACCTGTTAGAGACTAGAAGTCTATTTATAGGTTAAATTTAAGAGAGAATTTATGAAAAGAAAATTGATGTTCTTTATGACCTTCCTTTTTGTGGGTATAGGTCTGGTGACAGCGCAGACATCCCGAGTTACCGGTGTGGTAACTGCCGAGGAAGATGGCCTGCCTGTTGTGGGTGCCTCCGTATTGGTGAGTGGCACTACTCTTGGTACTATCACGGATATTGATGGTAAGTTTACAATTACGAATGTACCAAGTTCTTCTAAGACTTATTAATATTTTAAAGTCCCTCTTTTTCCTCTTTTTCTGTCTTATCTTATTGTAAATCAGACTATAAATACTGCTTCCGCAACTAGGTTTCACGACTCCCTTACTGTAATCGCAACTTTATCTTCCTCTTTTTCGATATCAGTGTTCTTTTTCGGGCAGGGCTTCGCTCGTTTTCAAGACGACGGATGCTTAGGTTCTACCTTATTATAATATAAGAAGGGCTGCCTCATTTCTATTTGGGAGCAGCCCTTCTTGCTTTTTCCGGTTTATCTTTAATGCATACTTTGATTCATTTGGATAGACTTTTTGAAGATAAACCCTTTTGTTGTGTGCTTTGGGGATGAGCAGCCTTACGGCATTTCTGTTTCCATTTGGAATTTACGGCTTACTTTCATCAGATTAATGATGTAAGTCACTACATTTTGCGCTTCCTGCACCATAGTCAGATAAACCATACTTACCCGGATGCTGCCCGCTTGACTCTGGATGCGTTGCAATTCTTTGCGTTTCAGTTGCGAGAGCTGTCCGTTGAGGTCGTTGGCACGACGGATTTCTTCTTCCATATTCTGATAATCGTTGTTTTCCAGCTTCTTGCGGCATTGCTGAATCAAGTAGGTGATGTCTTCGGCTACATCGCTGAATTCACCTTTTTGAATGGCGTCAAGAGGGTTGAAGTTATTGTCGATGTGTTCGAGGCAAGGCTCGCAGAGGCGCGAGATGCTGTATACCAGTTCGCTGGCGAAGTCGTTGCCCTGGTAGTAGTAAAGCCCTTTTTCGAGCACGGTGTTGTTGTCGAGACGGCACATGGCTACGGTTCCGGTGCGTTTCATCTGTTTGATGAGTTGCTTTTCGAATTTCGTAGAGCCCATGGCACGGCGCAGTCCGCGCAGGTTTTCGTGAATGAAGGAGGTGACGGTCAGTTCGAAATTCGTTTCGGCGTATTCCAGTACTTTGGCGAGTTCCTCGCGGGTATGTTTACGCATCAGTTGCAGGGCCTCTTCGCTGTCGGAAGTTTGCATCAGTTGTTTCAGCGTTTCGTTGCCTTGCTCTTTCGCTTTGCGTTTTTTGTACATCACTTGGCTGCGGATCAGGATGAAGATGGCGATTCCGATCAGTGCGATGATGGAGATGTTTCCACCATAGTGCAGCACGAGAGCTACGAAGAAACAGATGGTGAAGGCGGCTCCGGCAGTGATGAACCAGCCACCGATGACGCTCAGAACGCCTGTGATACGATAAACGGCAGAATCACGTCCCCATGCACGGTCGGCGAGCGAGGTACCCATCGCTACCATGAAAGTGACGTAGGTAGTGGAGAGGGGCAGTTTCAGTGATGTTCCCAAGGCGATGAGCAGTCCGGCGAGAACGAGGTTGACAGAGGCACGGACGAGGTCGAAAGCGGCTCCGTCGGCTATGATGGCTTCATTTTTACGGAAACGGGAGTTGATCCATTGTTTCGCGCCTTCGGGCATGATGCGGGAGGTTCCGTTGGCAAGGGCCATGCTGAAACGGACCAGTGTGCGTGCCATCGGTGTGCTGCCGAAGTTTTCTTCTCCTTCGTCCTGTCGGGAAAGGTCTACCGAGGTTTTGATAACGGCATGTGCCTTTTTAGAGGTACAGAGGGCGAAGACCATGATGGTGCCCGCTCCGATCAGGAAGTACCAAGGGGTTTTGGCAGGACCCAGCAGCGAAGTCATCAGGAAGCTGTCCGGGCTTGTTCCTGTTCCGTTGGTGGTGTAATCTATGAAGGAGGAGTAGCCTGCGAGAGGAACTCCGATGAAGTTGACAAGGTCGTTACCGGCGAAGGCGAGGGCGAGGGCGAAGGTTCCCATCAGTACCACTACTTTGAATACGTTGACTTTGAGCCAGTGGAGCACTTGCATTAGTATTGTGAAGAAGACGAAGAAGCTGCCGATCAGCAAGAGGGTGTTGTCTTGTATCCACTGTTTGTTTTCGGGAGTCATGAAGGAGCTGTCTTTCAGCCCTTTGATCAGCATAAAGTAGATGATGGAAGTGGCGGCTATGCCACCGAACAGACCGATGCTGTATTTGATGTTTTTCGTGTAGTTGAACGTGAAGATGATGCGGGCGAGCCACTGTACTAACATACCAAAAAAGAAGGCAATGGCTACGGACACAAAGATGGCCATGATGACGGAAAGGGCTTTGTCGGTATTGATCAGGTCGCCCATGGCGAGAGTGGCGTCATTGTTTACTTTGATCAGGGAGAGGGCGAAGGTGCCTCCGAGCAACTCGAATACCAGCGAAACGGTGGTGGAGGTGGGCATCCCCATCGAATTGAATACGTCCAGCAGGACGACATCGGTCAGCATGACGGCGAGCAGGATACACATGATTTCGGCAAAGTAGAAATGCTCGGGCTGGTAGATGCCGTGCCGGGCAATGTCCATCATACCATTGGACAGGGAGGCACCGATGAAAATACCGATACCGGCAATGAAAAGGATGGTTTTGAACGAGGCGGCCTTGGCTCCTACCGCCGAATTCAGAAAGTTGACTGCATCGTTACTGACACCGACTATCAAGTCGAAGACGGCGAGGACGAACAGGAAAATGATAATGCATAAGTAAATTGTCTCCATAAAGAAAGTTGTGTATGTTATTTTTTTCGGGTGCAAAGGACGGGATTTGAGGTTGCAGGGGGATGTCATACATGTTACATTTGTGTTACAGCGTTCTTTCTTTTGTCTTGAAACAAAAGAAAGAACCAAAGAAAAATTCAAGGCTTACTTTTTTCTCCTACTCGCTTCCTTCACTGTGCTAAAGGGCAGAAACTCGCTACGCTCAAACAGTCTGCCCTTCTTAACGCTTCGTTACGGGCGCTCGCTTGACGGAGAAAAAAGTAGGCCGGGGGAACCATGCGGGGTGGGATGCATGCGGGGGGGTGAGAGGGGAGTATGTAAGATGATAGGGGGGATGTGGTGCGGTGGAGTTGTTTTTTGCTATATTGCTTGTGTGGTTGTAGGGCGTTTGTTGCTGATGGCTTGTTAGTTAGAAAAAAGATGTGGGAAAGAAACTTCTTTTTTAATGGATTGTATTGTCGTTTATTTTTAGGGGGAGTTTGAATCGTTGAGTTGGTTTGCTATTGTAACTGGTCACTTATTTATGTACGGATTTGAGCTGACTATCCGTATGGATTTGAGCTAGCTGTCTGCATGGATTTGAACTGACTATCCGCATGGCTTCCCCTCTTTCCCGAAGGAGGAGATTTGAGATACTACCGACTTTTTATTCGGCCCCAATAAAGATACTGCTAGCTTCTAATTTAGCTCAAATCCGTACAGAAATAAACTAAATTATAAATTGAGGATTAGGCACGGATTACACGGATTAACACGGTTGTTTTACGTAATCATAGCACTAAAACCGTGTTAATCCGTGTAATCCGTGCCTAAATATATTCTTTTCCGATTCGTTTTGAATGAAGAATTGGCTGTGCTATCACGCTGCAAAGCAATTCTTCATTCTTCATTTCCAAACAGCCATTTGTAGAAATCGTATTGGGCACGGACGTTGGGTGTGCCGGGTGTTTTTTTCTTGAATACGTTTTGCAGGTTTTCGTCTACCAGGCAGGCTTTTTGATTGTCGGCGAGCTGGATATTCAGCATTTCGATCAGGCTGGTGCGCAGGTCGGGATCGAGGATGGGAGTGACGGCTTCGATGCGGCGGTAGAGGTTGCGGCGCATCCAGTCGGGTGAGCCCATATACACTTTGGGGCGGCCTTCGTTGCCGAAGTACCAGATGCGGGCGTGTTCCAGAAAACTGTCGACAATGCGGGTAACACGGATGTTACGGCTGTATGACTGTCCCGGGATGAGGCAGCAGATACCGCGGACGATGAGGTCGATTTGTACGCCGTGCTCGGAAGCCTCGTAGAGTCGGTTGATCATTGTTGGGTCTTGGAGGGCGTTCATCTTGAGGATGATACGTCCGCCTTTGTCTTGGTCGGCAAGGGAAATTTCCCGGTCGATGAGGCGGTTCAGTTCCGGTATGAGGTTGAAGCGGGCGACAAGGAGGGTGGTGAATTTCGGATCTTCCTTGCCTTGCAGGGTGCGGAAGAGGTTGTAGAGGTCGTTCACTATTTCCTTGCGGCAGGTGAAAAGTCCGCAGTCGGCATAGAGGGTGGCGGTCTTCTCGTTGAAGTTGCCCGTGCTGATGTAGGCGTAGCTGGGGATTTTCTCGCCGTTCAGCCCACGACGACGAACGAGGGCTACTTTGGCGTGTACTTTCAGGCCGGGGATGCTATAAATGATTTTGATGCCGGCAGCTTGCATCATTTCGGCAGTGGCGAGGTTGTTCTCTTCGTCGAAACGGGCTTTGAGTTCGACAAATACAGTGACCTTCTTGCCGTTTTGGGCAGCGGCTATCAAGGTGTTGATAACAGCGGAGTTTTCGGCTACCCGGTATTGGGTGACCATTATTTCACGTGTTTCCGGGTTGTGCACTGCTTCGTAGAGGAAGTGCGTGAAGTGCTCGAAGGAGTGGTACGGATAATATAACAGCAGGTCTTTTTTCGCGACGTAGTTGAAGATGGATTCCTTTTCGTCGAGGATGGTCAGCTTCATCGGTTGCGGCTTTTCGATGCGGTGGAGAGACTTGTTCGGGTTGGGCAGATGACGCAGGTCCTCCAGATTTAGATGTTTGTCACCGGGGACAAGTTCGTCACGGTGGATGCGGAAGGCGTCGATCAGAAAGTCGAGGAAGTCCTCCGGCATGGCTCGGTCGTAGACGAAGCGGCAGACGTCGCCTATTTTGCGCTTTTTTACTTTCTTTTTCAGTTGTGCCACGAGGTCGGCGCTGCTGGCGGTGTCGTCTATCAGGATATCGGCATCGCGGGAGATTTTGATGCAGTAGCTGGAGTCGACGTCGTAGCCGGGAAAAATGAGGTTGAGGTTCGCTTTGATGATGTCTTCGGTGAACATGATATAAAAGTGGTTGTCATGGGACGGAAGTTCGATGAAACGGGGCACTTTGGCGTACGGCTGTTTCATGACGAAATAAGATGGCTTCCGGTTGGTGGCGTTCTTTTCATCTTTCAGATAAAGACGGATAGCGAGGTAGAGCCGGTTATCCCGGAGGAAAGAGACAATTTTGTCCTTCGATACGGGCACGGGTTGCAGGTAAGGGAAGATTTCTTCCCGGAAAAAGTCCTTGATAAACTGCTGATGGAAAGGTTCTACATGTCTGTCCTGGTAGAAAATGATATGGTTTTTGCGCAGGGCGGGTAGTATCTTTTCTTCATAAATGCGTACACGGTCGTCCAGCTGGCGGTTTACTTCCTGATTGATTTCCTCTACGAGTTCACGGGCCGATTGTACGGTTTCTTCATCGCTTTCGGTGGCACCGGATGCAACGGCCTTGTGGTCTGCCACCCGAATTTTGTAAAACTCTTCCAGGTTGGAAGAATAGATGGAGATGAAGTTGATGCGCTCGTATAGCGGCAGACGCTCGTCCAATGCTTCGAGCAACACCCGATAATTGAATGAGAGCCAGCTGATATCACGTTTAAAATAATTATATTTGCTTTCCATGTGCTTTAAGATTTTCCCAAATATAGTATCTTTGCAGGACTAAACAAAGAAAATTATGACAAGAATTGGATTATTGTCCGATACCCACGCTTATTGGGACGAAAAGTATCTCGAATATTTTGAGTCATGCGACGAAATCTGGCATGCCGGAGATATCGGTTCGGTAGAAGTGGCCGAGAAGTTGGCGGCTTTCCGTCCGCTCCGGGCGGTTTACGGAAACATAGACGGGCAGGAAATACGGAAGATGTTTCCGCAGGTAAACCGTTTCACGGTAGATGGAGCCGAGGTCTTGATCAAGCATATCGGCGGTTATCCGGGCAAGTACGATCCTTCCGTCATCGGCAGCCTCATGGCTCGTCCGCCGAAACTTTTTATCAGCGGACACTCTCATATATTAAAGGTGAAATACGATAAAACGTTGGACATGTTGCACATCAATCCCGGTGCCGCCGGCATGTCCGGATTCCATAAAGTGCGGACAATGGTGCGCTTTGTCATCGACAACGGAACGTTTAAGGACTTGGAAGTAATTGAACTGGCAGGGTAGATTTCTTACAATTCATTTTGTCACGTCAGATTTCTTTCCGACCTTTGCACGCAGTAAATGAATAACTCAGACGACAATGAAAGGAATTATTCTAGCCGGTGGAAGCGCCACTCGTCTTTATCCGCTTTCCAAAGCGATTTCCAAACAAATCATGCCCGTATACGACAAGCCGATGATTTATTATCCGCTGTCAACGCTTATGCTGGCAGGAATACGGGAGGTGCTGGTCATCTCTACTCCGCGTGATTTGCCGATGTTTCAGGACTTATTGGGCTCAGGTGAGGAGCTCGGAATGTCTTTCTCTTACAAAATACAGGAACAACCTAACGGACTGGCGCAAGCCTTCGTGCTGGGAGCTGATTTCCTGAATGGTGAGGCAGGTTGTCTGATTCTTGGGGACAATATGTTTTATGGACAGGGGTTTTCCGCCATGCTCCAGCGCGCTGCCAGCGTGGAAAAGGGGGCCTGCATTTTCGGCTATTACGTGAAAGACCCGCGGGCTTACGGCGTAGTAGAATTTAACGGGCAGGGAAAAGTCGTTTCTCTGGAAGAAAAGCCATTGGTGCCAAAGAGTAATTATGCCGTTCCCGGACTTTACTTCTACGACGCTACCGTAACGGAAAAAGCCGCTTCTCTCCAGCCTTCGGCTCGTGGAGAATATGAAATAACGGACTTGAACCGCCTGTATCTCGAAGAAGGCACGCTGAACGTGGAACTGTTCGGACGCGGATTCGCTTGGCTGGATACCGGCAATTGCGACAGTCTGCTCGAGGCTTCCAACTTCGTGGCCACCATTCAGAACCGGCAAGGCTTCTACGTCAGCTGTATCGAAGAAATAGCCTGGCGGCAAGGATGGATTTCGTCCGGACAATTGCTGCTGCTCGGACAGAAACTCGAAAAGACCGAATACGGTAAATACCTGATAGAACTCTCAAAACAACCCTTGAAATAAACATAAATAATCATATATGAAAACTTATCTGGTGACCGGTGCCGCAGGATTTATTGGCGCCAATTATATTAAGTATATCTTGGCCAAGCACAGCGACGTAAAAGTGGTAGTTCTTGACGCCCTGACGTATGCAGGTAATCTGGGAACTATTGCCAAAGATATTGATAACGAACGTTGTTTCTTTATCAAAGGAGACATTTGCAGCCGCGATGTGGTAGACAGCCTCTTTGCCGAATACCGTTTCGACTATGTGGTGAATTTCGCTGCCGAAAGCCATGTAGACCGCAGCATCGAGAACCCGCAACTGTTTCTGATTACAAACATTCTTGGAACGCAGAACTTGTTGGATTGTGCCCGTCGTGCCTGGGTAATGGGCAAGGACGAACAAGGATATCCTACTTGGAGAAAAGGAGTTCGCTACCATCAGGTATCTACCGACGAAGTGTACGGCTCACTCGGAGCCGAGGGCTACTTTACGGAAGAAACTCCGCTTTGTCCGCACAGCCCGTACAGTGCTTCCAAGACAAGTGCGGACATGGTTGTCATGGCTTATCACGACACCTACAAAATGCCGGTAACGATCACCCGTTGTTCCAATAACTACGGTCCCTATCATTTTCCGGAAAAACTGATTCCGTTGATTATCAAGAATATACTCGAAGGCAAACATCTGCCTGTCTACGGTGATGGAAGCAATGTACGCGACTGGCTTTATGTAGAAGACCACTGCAAAGCTATCGACCTGGTAGTGCGTGAAGGCAAAGAAGGCGAAGTGTACAACGTAGGCGGCCACAACGAAGAAACCAATCTTGAGATTGTGAAACTGACCATTGCCACCATCCGTAAACTAATGACCGAGAAACCGGAATATCGTCAGATCCTCAAGAAGAAAGTGAAAGGCGAAGACGGAGAAATATCTATCGACTGGATCAACAACGACCTGATTACTTTTGTCAAAGACCGTCTGGGACACGACCAACGCTATGCGATTGATCCTACAAAGATCACCAACGCTTTGGGCTGGTACCCCGAAACAAAATTTGAAGATGGCATCGTGAAAACAATCGTGTGGTATCTGGAAAATCAAGACTGGGTAGAAGAAGTGACCAGCGGAGACTACCAAGGATATTACGAAAAGATGTACGGAAAATGATTTAAATGAAGAATTAAGAATGAAGAATTAAGAATTATTATGCAGTATAATAGCGCAGCCAATTCTTCATTCTTCATTTAGTTCATTCCTCATTCTTAATTTAAAAAGAATCCTATCGATAGCAAAATACCCATTAACAGCATATTACGTGAAGTTTCGCCTAATATGCTGTTTAGTTTTTTGCCACTGTGTATCCGGACCATTCGTTTCCATGTGAGGAAGTGAGGAATCAGATAGAGTAATGGAAGGAGGGCGGCGTATAAGTGTCCTTCGAAGAGAAACCAAAAGCACAGAAGGCTTGCTGTCATCCCCAGCATCAAATAAAGATAACTTCCGAACTTCTCGCCAAAACGGACGATGACCGTTCGCTTTCCGCTTCGCGCGTCCGCTTCCCGGTCACGGTAATTGTTGACTACCAGTAAGGTATCAATCAGCAGCCCACATATTAAAGAAGCGATTGTGGTGTCTGTCGTCCATGTCAAGGCTTGTACGTAGTACGTTCCGCCTACGGGGACGAATCCGAAAAAGACGATGACCAGAATATCTCCCCAACCGTTGTAGGACAATGGATAAGGCCCTGTGGTATAAAGGAAAGCGAATAGCACGCAGAGAAGTCCTACTATGATTAGCTCCCATCCGGCATAGAACAACAGCGAAGAGCCGATCAGACAGGCAAATAGTACGGTGATGATGATTCCGTTTCGCATGGCTTTCGGTGAAATCCAGCCTTGTGCACAAGCTCGTTCCGGTCCCAGCCGGTCTTCGCGGTCGGTTCCTTTGAGGTAGTCGAAGAGGTCGTTGATAAAATTGGCGGCTATTTGCATCAGGCTGGCGAACAGGCAACAGATCAGAGCCGGCAACCATTGAAAATGTCCATCCATATAGGCAAGTGCACTACCGATCATGACTGGCGTGATAGCTCCTGTCAGAGTTTTAGGACGTGCTGCTAATATCCACGCATACAGTGAGTTACGTTTTGCTTCTTCCATGATTTAATATATAATAATAAGTTTTGGCGGACAAAGATACATGATTTTTCCTATCTTTGCGCCTCAAATAGTGGGGGAATGTGTTATTGGTATTCGTTCGCTATCAGTTTGTAATATCAGTTTATAATGTATGAGCCGGTCTGGCATTCGGAATGCAGCCAATAAACTAACGAAAGAAGAAGTGAAAAATAAAAGAAAATGAAGAAAACAAATATCCTGTTCATAGTATTCGTATTGTTCCTGTTCGTTTCTTGTAAATCGAAGAAGAATGTCGTATCGACTTTGCCTCGTCCTGTTCTCAATGTCGATTCTATCCGTCCTGACAGCTCTGCCATTATTGACGGTCTGTTTACTCCGGATCATTCGCAGCTTGCTGATCTGAAAGTTTCGACGAAACAGCAGAAGAAAACAGTAAAGAAAGAAACCGTCTCCGAACAGGAAGAACGTAACTTAGTTCTTCGCGGAACGAAGATCACGTCCTCCACCGTGAGTGTTTCTTCCGCTTATAGCGGCATCGACCGTGTGGTAGAATATGATTTCACGCACCGTGATGTTCCCGAAGCCTTCGAAGGTTTCCGTATCGCTTTTATTTCCGACTTGCATTACAAAAGCCTGCTGAAAGAGAAAGGCTTAAATAACCTTGTCCGTCTTTTGAACGATCAGAAGCCGGATGTTTTGCTGATGGGAGGGGATTATCAGGAAGGCTGTGAATATGTGGAACCGTTGTTTGCCGCATTGGCCCGTGTGAAAACACCGATGGGGACTTTCGGAGTGATGGGAAATAACGATTATGAACGCTGTCATGATGAAATCATCCGTACGATGAAGCATTACGGAATGCGCCCGTTGGAGCACGAGGTCGATACGTTGCGCAAAGACGGCCAGCAGATTATTGTTGCCGGTGTATGCAACCCTTTCGATCTGAAACAAAATGGCGTGTCGCCTACGCTGGCGCTTTCACCCAACGATTTTGTCATCTTATTGGTTCATACTCCGGACTATGTGGAAGATGTTTCAGTAGCTAACACGGACATTGCTCTGGCAGGGCATACTCATGGCGGACAAGTCCGTGTATTCGGTTACGCCCCGATACAAAACTCTCATTACGGCACTCGCTTTCTGACCGGGCTGGCGTATAATTCAACAAAAATGCCATTGATTGTCACAAACGGAATCGGTACTTCTCAAATGCCTGTCCGTATCGGTGCTCCGGCAGAAATAATAATGATTACCCTTCATCGCCTGAAGGAGTAGATGAACTTTCGTTTATTCCTTTTTGCCGGATATATTCTGTGATGTACTCCCAAACTTTCGGATGTAAAAAATATCTTATATCTTTCTTCTCGTCGAGTGCCTGACGAATAAAGGTAGAACTTATCTCAAAGGTAGGCGAATGAACTAAGCGGACTGTCTCAGGCAGTCCGTTTTCATTTACCGGAAATCCGGAGCGGGGATAGACAAGAATCCGGTTTTCTTTGACAATGCGTTCTGATTGATACCAGCGGTCGAAACGTGTCCAATTATCCGAGCCGATAATTAAATAAAATTCTCGTTCCGGATAGGCTTCGTGTAGCTTTTCCAACGTATGTACGCTGTATGAAGGGCGTGGCAGATGAAACTCAAAGTCCGAGGCATGGAAATGGGGGTATCCTTCTGTTGCAAGCTCCACCAACCGGAGACGCAGCTCATCCGGCCATAGCTCCGTTCCTGCTTTCAGTGGATTTTGCGGGCTGGTCATAAACCAGATTTCATCCAGACCTTCATACTCACAGAGGTAGTTGGCCAGAGCCAGATGTCCGATATGAATCGGATTGAACGATCCGCTGAATATTCCGGTTTTTAGTTTGCTGCTTTCTGCCATTCTTGCCTTTCCTTCTTTCTGATGCTCGTTTTATCTCCTTTTTACTCTTCCTTCTTTGCTTCAGGTTATTCAGCCTTGACTTCTTGCTTCAATCTTTTGGCTTCCTTTTCCATCTTTAGCTTCTTTCTCCATTTTGGGAAAACGATTGCTTGTCTGACAGCAATTAAGAAAAAGATGCCGGCGGCTATCCAAAAATGCAGATAAAGCGAAAGAATACCGAATACTATATCGACAATGCCGATAATACCGCACAGATACATAAACTTTTCAGTCGCACCTTCTTGCTTTTCTATGCTTTCTATTCGCTTTTTCAGAGGCTCTTTCATTCCTTCTCCAGAAATTCCCGGATCACTTTCAGCGTTTCAGCCTTTGCTGTCTCCAGATCATCATTGACAATCACCCGGTCAAACTGGGGAGCAAAAGTCATTTCATATTCCGCTTTTGCGATACGGCATTCGATTACTTCGGGATCATCCGTGCCCCGGCCTGTCAGCCGGCAGCGAAGTTCTTCTATGGAAGGCGGTTGTACAAAAATAGACAAGGCACGTTCGCCGTAATACTTTTTGATGTTACATCCGCCCACTACATCCAAGTCGAATACCACATTCTGGCCCTTCTCCAGTTGCTTTTCCACTTGCTCTTTCAGTGTTCCGTAATAACGGTCCTTGTACACTTCTTCGTATTCCAGAAACTCGTTGTTCTCAATACGGCAACGAAACTCTTCGGGAGTGAGGAAGAAATATTCAACTCCGTGTTTTTCCGTTCCGCGTGGAGGACGGCTGGTTGCAGAAATAGAGAATACGAGATTTAAATCCTGCGTCAACAGATAGTTGATAATGGTAGATTTGCCCGAACCAGAAGGGGCAGAAAAAATAATTAACTTACCAGTCATGTTGAATGAAGAATGAAGATTTTTTTTACATCACGTTCAGCACTTGTTCCTTGATCTGTTCCAGCTCATCTTTCATCTGCACGACGATTTTTTGCATTTCGGCGTGGTTGGACTTGCTGCCAAGCGTATTGATTTCACGTCCCATTTCCTGAGCGATGAATCCGAGCTTTTTGCCCTGTCCGTTACCGCTTTCCAATGTGCTGATAAAGTATTTCAGGTGATTGGTAAGACGTTGTTTTTCCTCGTTGACATCCAGCTTTTCGATGTAGTAGATCAGTTCCTGTTCCAGCCTGTTTTTATCGTAATCCATGTTCAAAGTCTTTTCGAGCGCATCCGTGATACGTTCTTTGACTTTCTCCACCCGTTCTTTTTCGTAAGGAGTTATCTTTTCGAGCAGTTGGGAGATGTTGGCGATTTTCTCACGGAATTTCTTTTCCAGTGCAGCGCCTTCCTGTTTGCGGAAGTCCACCAGATGTCCGATTGCTTCGAGAACGGTGGCGCGTACCATTTGCCATTCTTCTTCCGAAAGCTCCTGAATTTCAGTTTTAGACATGACATCCGGCATGCGGAGCAGCGTCTGAAACCAGTCGGTCGGTACGGGGATACCGAGGTTTTCCGAGATAGCCTGAATTTGCTTGTAATAGCCTTCCACCAACACCTGGTTGATCGGAGTTGCGCTCTCCGCACTCTCTTTTTTTTCGATCCAGAGGCTGAAATCCACCTTTCCGCGCTCCAGTACTTTGGAGATCTCGTTGCGGATTTCTATCTCTTTTTCACGATAAGCCGGAGCGATGCGAATGGAAAGATCCATTGCTTTGCTGTTGAGCGACTTGATTTCTACGTTTATCTTTTTATCTGGAAGTTCGGCCGTAGCTTTGCCGTATCCTGTCATCGACTGTATCATAAACTTAAAGTTTTGTGCAAAAGTACATGAATATTTTAAGAATTGGAAATAATCATGTAAATTTGTATGTATATCTGATTATCAGAGACTTATGCGTACTGTTCTTAAAGTTGGTTCATATCTGTCCTAATAAACTAGTCGCAAATATAGCTATTTTCAATGATACATTTAAATAATAGTTGTAATAAAAGACTTTGATTGCAAAAAAATAATGCAAGAAGTATTAGGTTGATGAAATGTAAGCTCTGATCTATTTGGGGCCAAATAGAAATAGAGAGCGTAAGTAATCCAAATAATGAATTGGACTAGATTGTTGCGCTGGAAATAGTGTTAGCTAATATTGGCAGTGAAGCAGTCTCTATTCATAAATATAATAAAAAGGAGAAGAATATTGGGAAATGCCTACTTTTAATGATTCGGTTAAGCAGATTGGAAAGAGTGATGCAACTTCAAAGACAACAGTTTCACTGGTGAATGTGAGGGCAAAATTCTATAATGAAATTGATATCTCCAATGAAGTTTATACGTAGCTTATTAGGAGTAAATATAAAGATGACGTTAATGATAAAGAATAGTTTACTAAATAAGTGCTTTTTTTCAGTACGTAGATAATATGGTGTAATTATATTTTTTTCTTATATTTGGAGCGGTTCTCGGAAAATAGGGTACCATTTTTATTAATTTAAAAAATAATTATATGGAAAACGCAATTGGATGTATCGTAGGAAATGCATATACCTCCATGTTATCCTCCACAGGTAGACATCTTTCTTCTGCCATATGGGGGAAAGTTAGTTGTTTTGTTGCTGGTGCAGTTGCGGGAGCGGGTGTCACTTATTGTGTTATCAAAGGTAAGGAGATAAGAGAAAAATTGCTTACCCTTATGGTAGTTGATCCTAAGATTTCCAAGACATTCATTTTGGATAATCTTTCTCATAAAAGTTGGAAGCATGCAGGGAATATATATAAAATAAACAATTGTACTACAGTTCATATCAGGCTATCTGTTCCTGAGGATAACGGACGCTTTTCAAAAGGTAACAATATTGAGCCGTTGCATAAGTCTTCGGCAGAGCAGACCGTTGGTGCTTCTGATTTATTTGCCGGAGAAGTGCCTAAAGAGCATGACTTGTTTTCTTGCACCCAGCATCTTGAAACAATGTCTCCCCTTCCTAAAGAAAATGCGGCTGATGGACAGCGAACCAGTGAAGTTGTTATTTCTTATCCTGTCTTTTCTAATTCCACTTTTTGCCTTCCTCTGAGCAATGAGATTATTGGTAAATTGTTTAATGGAATGCGGGGTAAGTATTTTCATGAAAAGACATCTCTAGAATTGTTGACTTATGTGTTGACTGGCAGGGGTGAGAAGTCTGAGGGTACCATATCCATTGAATGGATTGCCTCTCCCAGGAGTTTCTCACTGTTCATTGGCATTGTATGTGCTCCATATCACAACAAATGGAAAATGGGCAAGTCTCTCTTTACCGGGCGTATAAATAAGAATCCCTCATGTGATTTCTCTAGAATGACCGAACTGGGTTTAGTGGATGATAACAGGGTTTCTCCTGCACTAAAAAAGAATAACTATTTTGTAAGAGAGAAAGATAAGGACTTGAAATTCCTTCTTGTGTTTCTTTATGAACTCTTCTGAAACCATCATTCTGTATTGCTTTATCCACTCCTCTTGTCCCTTCCCAGACAAGGGGAGTTTTTGTTTCCTTGTAAATTATTCCAGCTATTTTCTTGCTATATTTCAGCTATTCTGTATAGCTCTGTTTTAGCTTTTATATATCTGAATATTAGCTTGCTACATCAAAGACAATGTCTATGTTTGCCCCGTTTTCAAGCTTGATTACATTATTAAATATAATAAATATGAGAATGGAAAAAAGTATTTTAGATATCCTTGGTATGTCTTTATTCCAGACTACACTCTCTGATTTTTTGGAAGGTCTTAAATTCAGGATGCAGAAGAGTGGTAGCGGAGAAGTCAGGCCGGTAGCGACTTCTTTAAGTAATAAAGGATTGGTATACGGCACGTTCGGACTTGTCTTCGTTCTGGGGTGTTCGGTTTCGACAGCTCAACGCATAAAGAGTAGCGGTGTCATTGATGCAGCTATTTCCCAAAACGGTAAGGTCGTTGTAATTGATGTTGAGCGGGCTTTGGACATATTGAGAGTGTCAAATAAAAAATGGGGGCGCAAGTAGTCTCAGGTAATTAACCGGAATAGACAGTTTCGCTGGAAAATACGCCGGCTGTTTTCAACAGTGGAGCTGTCTGTTCATAAATCAAGAAAGAATCTATGAAAAGTCAATTGACCTTCAATGAAGTTCATACGTAGTTTAATAGGTACAAATCTATGGATGTATAAGATAACCTACTATCAGGTGTATCTTTGTATAATAGCTTGATTTCAAAAGGATTACCCCTTTGTCTTATTGTTTATATTTGCTCTCGAAAATTTAGAAAGCAACCACTAAAATCTTAGAAGATGGACAGAAATTGGAATCTGTAAATGGCGCAGCACTTCAAAATGATAAGAACGCCTTAGTAGAGTTTCCAAAAGCTGATAAGGAGGCTGAACAAAAAGAATCTTATAATTAACCCGGAGTGATTGCTGGTAGTACATGAGCACTCCATAAAATTAAATTATATGTTGAATAATATAGACATCAAGAAACTCTATGATACTGGAGGCAAATGCAAAGGTTTACCCTCGTTCCCTAGTATCCTAAAATTGGGTAGTAGATACTTAATTCTAAGTGTTGCTGGCTTTGGCCTTTGTTGCCTTCATCATAGGTACAAGAAGCAAATTGAACTAGATGAGGAGGTTTACGCGAACAATGCGGCACTTCAAATCAAGTTGAAACTTAATAATGTTCATATAAATAGTCTAATAAATAAAAGTAAATTACAAAAATGAGATTAATACCTGATTCAAACAACATTGCTCGAATCATCGAGATACCGGGAGTTAAGAAGACAACCGAATACCTTTTTATAGGGACAGGTTTCGCATTGGTTGCTTTAGGTTCTGTTTGTTATCTTATAACGGCGATTAAATCCCACGGTAGGATAAAGGAGCAGAATGATGTATTCGCAAACAAGCAGAGGGAGATTGAAATTGCTTCTTTATGTAAAATGCAGGAGAACGAACAATTTCACATTCATCGTATGCAGGAAGAGCGTAAGCGGATGTCAACAGGTACAAACTGGCAGAATATAAAGAGCGATAACTGTATAAAACGGAATAGGGGAAGCCTAGAGGTAGTAACAGATTTAAGATATTCTTGGAGAATCTTTCAACTAACGACCGGAGGTTTCCACTTACCGAAGAAGGTCCGGGTTGTGAGCCGAATTAATAAGATTAGAACTACTTTTAAAAGGAATCAGTTATGAACTATACAACAACAATCGCATCAGTACTTGGCATAACAGCCGCAGGTTTTATTAGTGTATGGGTCTGTGACCGATTTGTCAAGAGACGTAAGCAGACAAAAAAGATGTCTATCGTATTTGATGATGTGGTGAATGATATGGAAACAGCTATACTGTTACAAACGGCTATTTCTCAAAAACGTACGAGAACTAGGATTACGTCCGGTATGATCAGAAAATGGAATATGATGGCTAAAAAGGGAACGTCCCATAAACAGATTGCCGCCGAGTATGGTGTATCATTGGTTAGTGTAGACAGGTATTTGGCCAGGTCAGGTAGAAAGAAGACCGCCAAAACCGATAAGGCCTATTCCACAGTCCAGATGATTAACAGTGAAGTTAAAAATAACAGATTATTAATTAATAAACATGAGTTATGAGTAATAAAGTAAAGGCAATGTCCCACTCTATAATCGATGTAGGAGGTAAAGTTGGACTAGGGGGAGTTAGTGGACGCTACAAAGGTGCTGCTTCAACTCTTTGGAAAATTGGTGGTTGTCTTGTTATTGGTATAGGTGTAATTGGAATATACGCTTTACCCGAAATTAAGAAAAAGCTTGGACAGGTTAAGATTGACGAAGAGAAAAAGAAAAACGAACTTGAAAATGACAAGGCAAGGGAAGCGAGCAGACTTAAAATGGAAGAAAAAGATCATCAGTGTGATCTGGATATCAAAAAAGCGAAGGAGATCAGTCAGGTAAAGACTGATGAGATATCTAGGGTTATTACGATTCGTCAGGATTTTGGTCTTATGGGAAAAAAAACGGTTGGCGAACAAACGATAGATAAAGAACCTGCTCTTGGTGAGTGGTTACAATGGTTCGATACTCAGTTCCCCATGCCGGGTTACTCCGCTACTCCTCACATCAGCACTATTCTGAACGGTTGTCCTAGTGGCTTCAGGCCTGCCATGCTTCTACATCTGCTTGGAACTTATGGTGCACTCTGTTTCTCGAATGTGCGTGCGCAATATATGGACGGACGGTCTCATTCTCCCAGTTTGCAGGTTGTGATTGTAGGAGCGCAGGGTTCGGGAAAGAGTATCTTTAAAAATGTGTATGAACAGGATCTCTTTCATCGAGTGGTTATGGAGGACCGAGAGAAGGCCAGGAGTAACAAGCCTGACCAGATTATCCAAACGATAGGCAGCGAGATCTCAAAAGCAAGATTATTGGAGCTTGTAGCTGGTAATCATGATGTATACTTCTATTCGATGGAGACGGAGATCGATACCGTACGTCAATCTTTCGCCAAAGGTGGCGGACTTTCCAGTGACTTGTTACGTAAAGCATTCTCCAACGAGAGTATTTCTTTGGACAACAAGCATACCCGTAATGAATGTCGCGGTACATTTCTCGTGTATTTCAATTACACCTTCACCGGGACTCCCAAGGCTGTCAGACGTTTCTTTAAAGAGGAGGAGTATGAAGATGGAACCGCCTCACGTGTTTGTTTTTGTGCAATTCCCGAACTGGGTCATTCAATTCCGGAGTTTGACTTACCGGAGGGTGAAGAACTGGAGAAAATGCGTGACCGGATTGACAAGTGGCGTGAACAGTATTGCTTCAGAAGAACAAAAGAGGGTATTGATATTCCTGCCAACGAACACCGGACAGATCTCTCTTATGTATTCGGTACTCTGAAGCATTGGATCGAGAAACAGAAGGAGATGGGTGGCGAGACAAGAAAAGAAGTTTCCCTTCGCATGGCCACTGTCGCCTTCCATGGTGCCATAGTGCTGCATATGCTCGCCGGTGAACCCGGGAAAGACGTTCCGAAGACATGTAGGGCGATTTGTAAGTTGACCGAATATCTTGCCAACCACTGCATGGAACGTTTTCTCTGCCAGTATTACAAGGGAGTGTACCCGAAGATGGGTATGCCAACCGAATCACGGCCGGGACGAAGATTAACAGACGAGGAAATTGACTGCTGGTATCCTTTGTGGAAAACTCTCGATGAAAATGGTAATCAGCTGGGTTATGGAAGGATAGCCAAACTGATTGGAGTGAGTAAGAATGATGTGAGAAATGCTTTTAGAAAGTATGAGAGAGAAATCGGATTAAGTTAATACGGATAAGGAGGACATAACCGAATGGTGTTCTCCTTTTTTCTTTTTTAGGGGTGTAAATGCCGTTTCATAGGGGTGTAAATGCTGAATGTATGAGTATTTTATTAATTCAGCATATTATAACGAATTGCATTGTACATCAATTACTTATAAATGAAAAGACTATCTATCCTTATAGGGTGTAAAACGCTACACCCTAAATATGATAATGGACATGATGACAATAACTCATACGCTCTTAATCTAGTAGTCAAAATAGAGTTTGTCTTTTGTCGAGTAAAGTCTTCTTAATCTGATTTCCACACTAGTGTAGTTCAATAATAAACTTATATATCTTTACTTGTTTCGAAACAGCACTAAAGGTCCTTGCTCAGGTGTATATTAAGGTGTACTAACCGATTTTTAGTATATTATCAATGGCACTTTGAAAACACCTAAGATAACTATCGAAACTAATTTCTCCCGATACTCACTGAGGTTCCATTTTCATCAACTCCCTTTTGTATTATGAGCAACCGGGCTCTGCATTGAATGGTTGTTAAGAACTGATCTGTCCAGCCCACCTATGGCTTATTTACGAAAAGTATGGAAATCCGGACAGGTTATTGAAACAGATACCGGTGGACGCTATACAGGAGGGGAATGCGCAATATGAAATATTTGTAGAAACAACAGAAAACCAATTCGGGAGATATCTTTTTAATCGTCCGAATACTAGTATGAATAATTATATAAAATTAAAAGAAAATTATGAATAAAAACAATAAAAAACAGCCGTTCGAAAAAGAGATCGACGGCAGAAAAATGAGATATTGTGGAATATATAATATCTGGGTAAACCGTGAAGGTACATATGCCTATAGGGAATATAAAGACCCAGCCTGGAACCATGCCTTGCAAATCCATACCCGCCCGGACGGAAGTAAATATCTGGATACGAAAAGCCATGGAGAAATACCTCTTGATGAAGCTGTAGCCATCTGTTTCAGTCCTATGCCCCGGGATGGCAGGAAATATGTACCGGTTCATAAGGATAATAATCCGGGCAATTGTCATGCCTTGAATCTTACATGGAAACAGGTCCCGAAGTATTCTCCGATCGACAAGGAAAGAAAGCTGGATAACGGACTGGTGGTACGGTCGGATGGTACCATACTTGATAAAAGGAAAAAACTGTTTGTAGTCACGGTAATCGGTGACAGCGATACGGATCGGCTGGTTTCTGTGGATCCTTACGTATGCTATTATCGTAAGAACCGTTATGGTTCTATTGACGAGAGACGTGCGCGTGTTGATGCTCTTATGGCGGAAGCGGAATTTGTAGCCGGTGATAACTCTCTGATGAGCAGGCCGCGGGTACTGCATAAGGATCAGGATTACCTGAATTACAACTCCTTCAATCTTGAATGGGCGGAAGAGGACAGTCCGGAGTATCAGGCTTATATGTGGCAGAAAAAGGAAGATATGGACCGGTTGACCATTCAGGAGAATCCGAATCATCCCAATCCCTTAATGAAACCTCTACATTAATGCCAGTTATAAAAAACATGTCTTATGGATGAGAAGACAACTATTTTCCGGAGAGCCGTGAAAAATATGATTCTGTTGGACTGTCGGGAATTATAAACTGGCTATTAGTTGATATGACAAGATTAGTCGGTCGTAGGACTGGAGCTGTGTATCAAGTATTAAATAGATTATTAACGACGAACTTTTAAAAAATAACTAGTATGGCACTGAATAAAAGTACAGGGAATATGTATGCTTTCGTTTCACATACATATAACCCGTTGAAAGGTGAATGTGAACACTCCTGTGCGTATTGTTTTATGAGACGTAAACTTCTCCTGCCTCCCTTGCATCTGGAGCTGAAGGAATTGAAAGTGAATCTGGGTGAAGGCAACTTTATCTTTGTAGGTAGTAGTACGGATGAATGGGCAGCTAATGTCCCGTCAGAATGTGTTCACCCCAGCAGGAGAATATTGGTCGTAACTCACGATACGACATTGCTCTCCCCGAGCCGATAGCAAATGAGCTAAGGATGTTGAAAGCAAAATTGGAGAAATCTACCAAATTGAGGTTAAGGCGAATGCTTTGTGTTGGATGAGATAGATATGTGACGGATTTTTTATACTGAAAAAAGAAATCTTAGGAAAGTTCAGTGAATCGGAAATCTGTTGTATGGAAAGCTTTGGGAGTATAAAAAACAAGAATTAGTTATTAAAATAAGGTAAAGCAACAAGTTATTTCGATTATTGTATGTTCTGTAGTGAAGAAATAATGAAATGTGAATTATGGAGAGTGATTATTGTTAAATTCAGATAAAACGTTTTATTCAGATCATTCAATATCTATAAGTTTACGTTTGATTATAATTTATTTAGAGAAATAATTTTGTATGGCAACAGTAAAAGTAAAATTCCGTGCATCTTCCGTTGCTACGAAAGAAGGTACACTTTTCTATCAAGTGATTCATAAACGTATAGTAAGACAAATACATACCGGATACAAGTTGTTTCCTGCAGAATGGGATGCGATACATTCGGAGGTTATTCTACCTTCAGCAACCAGTGAAAGTCGAAGAGATTACTTGCTTTCTTTGAAGAATTCTCTGATGGAGGATAGTATAAGACTGAAGAATATTATTACTCGTCTTGAACGTTCAGGCATTGCTTATACTTCGGATAGTCTGGTGGAGCTTTATTGTGCATCCACAGAGAATAATGGTTTTGTATCCTTTACTCTAAATCTTATCAAAGAGTTAAATCAAGTCGGGAAACACCGTACTGCTGAAACTTATATGACTACATTAAACAGCTTCATACGTTTCCGTAAAGGGAAAGATGTCCTGTTGGAAGAAGTTGATTCCAGTTTGATGATGAAATATGAGAGCTTTTTAAAATCTACTGGTATTTGTCCGAATACCACCTCTTATTATATGCGGAATCTTCGGGCTATTTATA